>Ga0207714_1000136_pt1 | contig 47678 bp, 46 predicted proteins | sample PonA232FremontCA_2_FD_187270 | JGI IMG/M metagenome (GOLD analysis project Ga0207714, IMG submission 187270) | Marine sediment microbial community from Fremont, CA, USA - Pond A23 Sediment 2 (SPAdes) | ecosystem: Environmental > Aquatic > Marine > Unclassified | place: USA: Fremont, California... | reverse complement strand
GGCAGACCTTCCGGCGGGTGACTGCGCCGTTGGCGGTCCGGGGTATGGTAACCGGCGGGGTGCTCGCGTGGGCGCGGGCCGTCTCTGAGTTCGGTGCGGTCGCTGTTGTCGCCTACTCCACGCAGTTCTTCTATCCACCCAAGCTTACTGAGGCACGGATCGCCTTCGATGGGATCGTCCCCTCCATCGAAGGGGCCAGTGCGACGGCCCAGCACGCTCCGGTGTTCGTCTATAACACCTACCTGCAGGGGGGGCTTGAAGAGAGCGGCGCGGTCGCCTTTCTGTTGCTGGCCGTCTCCGCGATAATCTTCCTGATCGTACGGTACCTAACGAGTGACGCAACGACCACCGGAGGGGTCGTCTGATGACGCTGGCCATCGACCTGCAGGCTAGCTTCACCGCCGAGGGCGCCGAGAAGTTCGTTGTCAACGCCGATCTTACCGTCGACAGCGGCGATACTCTTGTGATCCTTGGTCCCAGCGGAAGTGGCAAGTCCCTCCTGCTAGAGACGATCGCTGGGTTTCACCCTCATACCGGAACGGTTGCGCTCGCCGGGACCGACGTGACCGATGCTCCGCCGGAGGATCGGGACTTTGGGTTTGTCTTTCAGGATTACCAGCTGTTCCCCCACCTGACGGTCGCAGAGAACGTTGCCTATGGTACACGCTATCACGATCGTGGTCGGTCACCGACAACGCTGCTCTCGGAACTCGGGGTTGAGGATCTTGCCGATCGGTACCCACCGACGCTCTCCGGCGGCGAGAAACAGCGGATCGCCCTTGCCCGGGCGCTCGCTGTTCGGCCACAAGTTATCCTGCTTGACGAGCCGCTTGCCTCGCTTGATGTTCCAACGCGCAAGCGGCTCCGCGGAGACCTTGTGGATGTCCTTGCCGACGTAACCGCTATCTACGTCACCCATAACCGCACGACAGCCCGCGCGATCGCCGACCGCATCGCCGTGATGGATAATGGCACAATTGTCCAGCAGGGGACCCCAACGGAGGTCTTCGAGCATCCGCGCTCGGCGCAGGTCGCCGCCTTTACCGGCGCGAACGTGATTGAGGTCTCCGATGGCCTCCAAGACCACCTCGATAATCTTGCGCCGTCGACTGACCGGGTTGCTGTTCGGCCAGAGGCCATCACAGTTGACCCGGCGACCGGCGAGCTTGCGGCAACTGTCAAACGGGTCGTCCAAGAGGACGCCGTCAGGCGGCTGACGGTGTCACTCGGGCAGACAACACTTGACGCTTACACACACCAGCCGGTCAATCCCGGCGAGACGGTCTGGTTGTCGATTCCGGACAACCGGGTCCACCCACTGTAAGAGAAGATTCCCTTGACAGACGGGCAACTATCGCGTTGGGCATTGCAATGGCGCTAGTACCGGGCTGCAAGCCGTTATCATTGATGTGCTGGTCTCAACGATAGCGTGGGTTTACTCGAAGGGATTTTGCATCGTGCCGCTACTTCGAGACCGTCGGGAGTAGACGATCCACCCGATGGCCAGCAGAATCACCGCCCCGAGCAGTCCGAACCCGATCACTGCCCATGGCAGGCCGTTAGCTCCAACGACGAGTGTGCTTGTCCCCGTTCCCAAGTTGGCATCGTCAGCACTGACTGTCCCCGAGACGTTGATCTGTGTGTCGACCGTCGTCTCATCGGGGACCGTGAACGCGTAGGTCACCGCGAGGGTCTGGCCGGCCTCAATAGCCGGTTCATCGTACGTCGCCGTCAGTTCTGTGTCTGTCGCCGACTGATCGTTCGGGAGGGTGATATCACCGTCCAGCGTGGCTGACCGCAACTGTACATCCCTGACTGCTGGATCAAACGTCTCGGTGATTCGGAGCGACTCGGAGACGGAGTCGTTGAACGTCGCTTCGACAGTAACGGTGACCGTCTCGTTTGGGGCAGCCGACGCGGGGAGCGACCGATCGGCCGTCTCAACCGGCTGAGCAGCGACGGCGCCCACTCCAGAGAGGGCAAGCACGAGAAATCCAACCGTGAGCCACTGTCGATCAACTGTGAGTCGTGGTGTCATAAACCGTCGGGGTGAATAATATATGGCAATTGAAAAATACCTTCGTGTTCTCCCGAAGAGTCAGGTCGCCGCCATTGTCTGATCCTCACTCCAGATTTCGAAGCGTGCGCCACCCTCGGTATCTTCGGCGAGACCGATCTGCCATCCGTGGGCCGTGACGATCTGCTCAACGATCGCGAGGCCGTAACCGGTGCCGTCGTCGGCGGTAGTGTATCCACGATCGAAGATTGATCCACGATCCTCGGGTGGGATACCAGGCCCATTGTCCTCGACATAAAAGCCGTCGCGGTCATGGAGGTTGTCGACGGTGATCGTTACCTCCGGTCCGACGTGGTCGATGGCATTCTGATAGAGATTCTCGAAAACGCCCTTCAGTCGGGTCGGGTCGGCGAGAATCATGCCTGATGCGGTCACCTCCAGTGTGGCCTCCGGTGCGGAGACGTTGTCCCAGGCTGCCTCCGCTACTGCCCGGAGACTGACGGGCTCACGGCTGTCGACGGTCTCTCCTTCCTGCGCGAGCGAAAGTAGATCGTCGAGCAACTCGGCCATGCGGGCAAGCGCGTCGGTCGCCGCGGCAATCGACTCTGAGCGCGTTGTTTCGTCGTCCGTTTCGGCGGCGATCTCAAGGTTTCCCTGGGCGACGTTGAGCGGGTTCCGAAGGTCATGGGAGACGACACTCGTGAACTCGTCGAGCCGGTCGCGCTCGCGGCGAAGATCCCAGTACTGTTCTTCATCGGTATCAACGTCCACGAGCGTGCCGATGACGGCCGGCTCGCCGTCTAGGGTGATCGCCTGCGCGAGGATTTCGACCTCGTTGAACTGGCCATCGGCCGTGACCACCTGGTATGGCTGTCGGATCGACTCAACGTTGCCGGCCTCGACGTTCCAGAGATTCTCGACGAAGCGGTCGCGATCCTCGGCGGCCACGAGCGACCGGAAGGGACGATCGACAAGTCGGCTCGCCTCCGCTGGGTACCCGAGTTGCTCGGCGAAGGCGGCGTTATGGTAGAGTAACTCGCCGTGACGCGCGAGATACAGCCCGATGAGATCCTGCTCAACAACGAGTTGGTAGTGCTCTTTGGCCTCCCGGAGCGCCCGCTGGCGGGCCTTGCGCTCGGAGATGTCTCGCAGTACCCCGAGTGATCCGCGAAACTGCTCGCCTTCGTAGGGCAGCACGCTCATGTGGTCCTCGCAGGGAATCGGCTCGCCATCCTTCGGGTAGACATCGAGCTCGAAGGTGATGCTCTCTGGGCCATCGTCCGATAGAATCTCACCGAGCTGGTCTTCGCCCTTCGAGAGGTCGGGCTCACGCTTAATCAGCGATGGATCGCTCCCGAGAATCTCTTCTCGGTCGTACCCGGTCAGCGCCACGAACGCGTCGTTGACATAGACGAACCGCCCCTGATCGTCGAGCACGTATACCGGGTCATTGAGCGCCTCAACCAACGTGTCAAACCGGGAGCGTGCCTCCTGTGCGCGGGCAACATGGATGTCCTCGCGGATGCGTGAGATGAGATACGCGAGGTTCGCCTCGCCGTCCTTCTGGACGTAACTTGAGGCGCCAGCATTGAGCGCCTCGGCGGCGACCGCCTCGCTCCCAGCGTCTGTCAGGAGTACGAACGGAACGAAGGCATTGGGGAAGTGATCGTTGATCGCTTCAAGAAAGGCGATTCCGTCCATCTCCGGTAGGTCGTACTCACTGACGATGCAGTCGATCGCGTCGATCCCCGGCCCGCCTGTGAGACGATCGAGAGCGTCTTCCGGTGTCGATTCGGTCACCACCTCGAACCGCTCGTCGGCCTCCTCCAGGGTCGTTGCGACTCTGGCGGCGAATCCGGCGTCGTTGTCAACGTGGAGGATCCGGACCGAATCGTCCATGCGCCCGCAAGCGGACGGAGCACAATAAGTGACGACATTGCCGTTCGACGACCACCGTGATCGTCGGTCGACTCATAAACACCGATCAATGTCGGCTGGCGACTTCATCTCAAGGACGTTGATCGGCGCTTGAATCTCCCTGACCACCGATCGGAAGGTCGGCAACGGGTCGTGGTGGTCACCGGTCCCATCGTTGTCGTGAAGATGAACCACTCGGATCCGGTCGCCGAACCGATCGACGAACCGCCGGTAGTCGATCCCGCTTGCCTTCGCGTGGCCGATATCGAGCGTGAGCTGTAATGCCGCTGGGTCAGCGTCGATGTCCGCGAGAAACTGCTCGAACCGCTCCGGGGTCGCGGTGAATCGGCGTTCGGTCTCTTTCTCGCGCTGGTTCTCTAGACACAGCGGCACGTCAACTGCGTCAGCGTGATCGGCGCAGGTCCGGAGCGACCGGATGGCATTCTGTCGAGCGGTCTCCCGGACGTGTGTCGGATACCGCTCGTTGGCGGCGCCGCCGTGGACGATCACCCCCTCGGCGTTGATCGCAGCGGCGTATTCGAGGGCGTCGATAACCTCCGCGACGGCCGCCTCGCGGAGCCGCTCATTGAGATTGCCTAGTGTGAGGTCGACGTGCGGACCGTGAACGGTGAAGCTGACATCGTGTGTGTCGGCCAGCTCGCGGACGTGGGCCGGATCGGGCGCGCCGGTGACATCGAGCTGCTCCCACCGGAGCTCGACGTGCTCAAGCCCCCGATCGGTGACCAGCCTGACAAACTCCTCGACCGGCTGATCGATGCGGATGTCGAGCGATGCGCCGACGCGCGTGGTGGCAGGGGGCTGTAGACTCATGGGGTGTGACTGGGAAACGGCACTCGGTCTTCGATGGCCGCTCGGGCACGCGTGGTGGTTGCCACGGCCGCCCGATAAGCTCCAGTAATAGCCGTTCGTTCCGGTATGGACCGGTCCGGACAACGCTTCGGTCTCACGCCTCCCGATAGGCCCGTTCGATCCGGGCCGCCATGATGAAATCCAGCGTCGAGAGCCCGCCGATGTCGTGAGTCTGGAGGTCGACTTCGAGTTCCCCCCAGGTGACGCGTAGCTCCGGGTGATGCCAGAGGTCGTCGGCAATCGCCCCAACCGTGCTCGCGAAGGTCAGTGCGCCCTCAAAGTCCTCGAATTCAAGGGTCCCAACGAGATGGTCATCTTTGATCGTCCACACCGTCTCATCGAGTTGTTCGACGTAGGACGCTCGCTCGGACTGGGACAGTTCGGCCGGGGACTCGGGAGCGGGCTGGTCAGCGAGGTCGGACATACCATTCTGTTGGGGCTCAGTGGCATAACTCCACGGGCGGTTCAGGCCGTCCGGAGTACCGCCGCCGGGAGTCGTTCGCGGCGCTTGACTGGATCCGCGGGGAGTTCCAACGCCTCGCCGACGACGGCGTCCTCGGCGATCCACACGGCGGTCGCCGCGATGTCCACAAGCGCGTCGGGCGTGTCCGGTCGCGGCGTGATGGCCCCGACGGTCAGCGTCCGGTCATCGAGCACTAACGCCTCCAGGCGGGCTAGCGGTGTCTCCTCGGGCACCTCCGAAAACAGCGGATAGAGGTGGGCGCCGGCGGCGGTTGGATCGTCGCCGACAAACAGCGCCCGGGCGTCGGCGGTCTTGAGCCGGTCAACCAGTTCGACGAGTGACAGCTCCGCGGTGTCGAGTGCCCGCTTAAGCCGATCGCGACCCATCGCGGGATCCGGTCCTTCGGTCGCATCGTAGATGACCAGGTCCGACCGGGCGGGCGTAAGATCCTGATCGATCTCGAGTGCGAGCGGATATCGCTCCGTGTCGATCTTCAGCACGTCGGCTTCACGGACGACCGCCGAGAGGGATGTCGGATCGCCCCGGACACGGACGGTCAGCGTCTCGAACCAGTCCGACGCGTGGGTGTCAACGGCCACGTGCTCTATTTCGGCATCGCGGCACGCCGTAAGCAACCGGTCAAGCGAGACGAGTTCAGCCGTCGCATCGAGGAGCGACGTGAGATACTCACTGTATGTCTGGTCGGGTGCACACCGCCGCATGAGTCGCTCGCCGACGCGCCCCTCGACCCACACCACGGCCGGGTCGTCGTAGAGGTCGTCCGGGTACGGCGGTGGTCCGGTCCGCTTGACCGTCGCCTCAGCCTGTTGAATCTTCTCCTCGGCGCGTTGGTTGTACTCCGAGACAATTGTCCGCGAAAGTGGATCCCCTTCGGTTGCCCGCCCAATCGCCCAGATGTACAGTCCGATGGCCTCATACGAGAGCCGTTCGCTTCCCTCATGAACGAGGTTCCGCAGCACCCAGGTCTGAGCTTCGCGCCGGGAGAGCGTCGTCTCCGCAACAAGCTCGTCGACATACTCGCCGTAGAGCTGTCGGAGTGTGTAACAGTACTCCTCGATCTGATCCCGCGAGATGTCCTTGGGGAGTACCTCGACGGACGTGAAATCAAGTGCGCCGCCGATGACGTTCAGCTTTGTCGAGGGCTTCCACTCCCGCTCAAGCGTGACCATACAGACCGTTTCCCGGGCGGGAGAAAAACTGACCGCCCGTCAGATCCGCCCTTCGAAGTAGTCGACCGGTACCGACTCAACGGCCGTTGGCTGGCCGTCTTGCACCTCAAGGATGTCGAACGGCACGATCGGTTCGAGATTCTCGTTGAGATCAACGCTCCCAGAGGCGCCGTCGTAGTTGATTTCGTTGTCGGCGTCGAGTTCGCTCACGGCTGTCTCGAACTCGCCGACGCCGACGGTTGTCCCGTCAGGCCGGGAGACCGCCCGGATGTTCTCGGCGATGGCTGTGCCGGTCGCCTCACCACCGCGCTGCATCGCGAGCGCCTCAAGATAGGTGGCGTCGTAGGCGTGTGGCGCAAACAAGGTGACATTCTCCTCGCCGCCCATGTTCTCCTGGAAGGTCTCGTTGTTGGCTGTCTGCGGGGAGGTGATGTACATTCCCTCAACGATGTCGGCGATACTTGAGAGCATCTCCGGGGAGTTAATCGCCTCGCCACAGACCCACTGCCCGCCGTATCCGCCGTCGTCCCACTGGGTAAGGATGGTTTCGCCGTTGCCCGGATACATGACCGCCCCGACGACATCGGGGTCATCCTCGAAGACCTGATCTAGCGTCGAAGTGTAGTTGGTGGTCTGCTTCGAGTAGGCAACCGTGTTGAGCGCCTCGCCATCGAAGTTCTCGCGGGCGACCTCCGCCAGCCCAGCACCGTAGGGATTGTCGATGTGGAGGAACGATGCGGTCTCGGCCTCAAGGGTCTGGTTCATGATCCGCGCCATCACCAGCCCCTGTTGCTGGTCGTTCGGCGCCGTCCGGCCGTAGTACTTGTTGCCGTCGTCCTGGTTGATACCCGCATCGGCAAGCGCGGGTGAGGTGTTACCGTTGCTGATCTCCATCACGCGGTTGTCCCGGGCGATCGGCGCGAGGGTCGTTCCGATCCCACTAGAGTACGGGCCAATTAGTCCGACGATCCCCTGTTCGTTGATCATCGTCCGGAACTTCTGGGCCGCCCGTGAGGGGGCGCCCTCGGTGTCGCGGTTCGTAACGGTAATCTGCCGGCCTAACGGCCCGCCGGCAGCGTTGATCTCGTCGACGGCGAGGTTCGTCGCCTGTTGGTGGCCTCCCCCGTAGGCACTGTTTGTCCCCGTGATGGGAAAGAGCGTCCCGAGTTGAATGGGTTCGCCGCTCCCGTCCCCGCCCTCGTCGTCCGATTCAGAATCAGACTGCTGTGCACACCCAGCAAGGCCGACCGTCCCGATTGCGCCGGCCGCTCCGATGCGTTTGAGTGTATCGCGTCGTGTGTGATCCGCCATACGGCTTAGCTCTATTGCTTGTGGGTTATGAAAGTATGTGTTCGGCCATTGCCAAACTGATACATCATCAATTGATCCTCCAGCAAACAACACGTTTCTGGGCCGACGGTCTTGATCACCGACTATTCGTTTTCCCGAATCCCGATTGAACTCGCGTTCATCAGGTGGCGAAACAAAACTATGATATTGCAGTAGTCGCGATGACCCACAAGTCGGTATGGTAGCCGAAACGGGTCTGTTGAATGCTGTGTTGACCGGCATTGTTACTGGCAGTGTGATCGCGCTCGGGGCCATCGGACTTGCCCTGGTTTATGACATTGCGGACGTGCCGAACTTCGCTCATGGAGATATCCTGACCCTTGGCGCCTACGTGGCGTTACTGGTGAACGTCCCGGGAACCGTCCCCGGATTCGGGCCGCTTACTGCGGGCCCCCGCAGTCTCACGGCGGCTGGACAGGCCGTGTTGTTCGTCCTTACAGCGGTGAGCGTCCTCGCAATCGTCTATCACCTCGGGGGGCGGCGGGCGCTCGCCGGCGGCTGGTGGGGGATTGATGTCAGCCCACCGGTTGGCCTCGGAGTTCACGCCGGCGTCGCCGTCGCACTTGGGGCACTGGTTGCCTTTGGTGCACCATCCTTCCTTGTAGCGCTGGTGTTCGCGACGCTCGTTGCCGGCGCGCTCATCCCGGTGATGGAATCACGCGTGTTCCGGAAGTTTCGCGCTCGGGAGGCCTCGCTGGCGATGATGCTGATCGTCTCGCTGGCGCTCTCATTTATTCTGCGCTACGGCATCCAGACGGTCTTCGGTGGTCAGATCCGCCGGTATCAGGTCGACTCAACGATTCCATTTGGGGGAGGGGTTCTCGACATCACGCAGGCGAAAAATGTCGATTTAGCACTCGGTACCGGTGGTCTCTCGGTTGCCGTTCGAGAGACCGGCAATGCGGCGACCCAGCTGCTCGCCCTGCGATACGGCTGGCTTGAGATCCTTGCCATCCTTACGGTGGCCGCTCTCATCGGAGTGGCTGGCTACCGACGACGACAGGGGACCGCGGCGGTCATCGGCCCTCGGCTGGCCGCTTCCGTCGGCGCACTCGGGGCGATCGGCGTCGGTGGTGTCGTCTTTGCCGGGGGCTCGACACTCGCGGATCCGGCGTTTATCACCCGGGTCGACTCCTCGCCACTTAAGCTCGCGACCATCGGTGTTGCCCTGCTCATGATGACACTATTACACTACCTCCTGCGGGCGACCACGCTCGGTAAGGCAATGCGCGCGACAAGCGACAATCGCGACCTCGCGATGATCCGTGGCATCAACACCCGTCGCGTGATGATGTCCGTCTGGATCATTGCCGGGCTATTCGGAGCTGTTGGCGGCGTTCTGCTTGGATTTGTCTTCGCAAATATCACTATCAATCTGGGATTCAATCTGCTTATTCCCATGTTTGCGGGCGTCATCCTCGGTGGCATCTCCGTCTACGGCGCTATCCTCGGGAGTTACATCGTCGGACTCGCAATGGAGGTCGGGATTTACGCCATTCCAGGTCTGGATACGACCTACCGCATGCCGGTCGCATTCGTTGTATTGCTGCTCGTCCTGTTAATCAAGCCTGAAGGTATCACGGGGGGGAACTGAGATGGCCGCTGCCGACATCCTCGTCTCGTTTTTACTGTTGGTCGCCATCTACTCGATTCTATCTTTTGGGTTGAACATCAAGTTCGGCCACGCTGGCCTGCTTGATTTCGGCCATGTGGCCTTCTTCCTTGTCGGCGCGTACGCTGCCGCACTGGTGGTTATTCCGCCCGATACCCCGGGTGATTTCACCCGGTACGTGATCGGCCTCGGTGATGTCCCGGTCGTCGGCACGTGGCTGATTGCGGTGGTGGTCGCCGCCGTTGTCGCGGGGGTGATCGGCGGTCTCGTTGCGTTACCGACCATCCGGCTCCGTGAGGACTACCTCGCGATCACCCTCCTCGGCGTGTCGGTCATCTTCCAGCGGGTGATCCAATCCGAGAGCTGGCTTGCCAACGGGCCCGACGCCCTGCGTGGGTACAGCCCGCCGTTGCAGGATCTATTTCCACTTGAGATGGGGCTGGTGAGTGATGCTCTCGTTGTCGGGATTGTCGTGTTTGTCGTCTGGGGCGTGCTCAGCACTGTGGTGCTGATTCAGTCTCGCCGCTCACAGGGTGGTTCGCGCACGATCGTCGCCCGCCTCGGTACGCTCGGTCTTGATCGCATTGCACTTCCAGGTGGGCGGACGACGACAGCGCTTCTCGCCGCCGGGATGGTCGCACTCGCCAGCGTCGGCCTTCTCCTGGCGACCGGTGGCCTACTCATTGTCGGTGCTGTCGTCTCTGTGTACGGCTGGGCCGTCCTGTTCGTCGAACTATACCAACGCTACGGCGGGCTCCCACGACGGACGCTCGCGGCCGGTACCGCGCTTGGCACCGGTCTACTTGTTGCCCTGCTGCCGCTGCCACTCGCCGGGAGCCTATGGCTTCAGGTGGTCGGTACGCTCGGCCTGTTGGCGGGTCTGATTGGGGTGTACTACCACAGTCTGCAGCGGGCGGACTGGGCTCGTGAGGCCAAGCTCACGCTGGTGGCGATCGGCGGCCTCTGGTTCGTTGGCATCTGGTATTTCCTGTTGCCGGTGTTGGGACCGCTTGGTGATGGCGATCTCGGGGGTGTTATCGCGACGCTCCTCGCCAACCTCGTCTGGTTTGTTCAGTTCGGCGGGGATGTGGGTGTGAGCTACGCCATTGCCCTCGTCGGCGATGTGACGGTCAAGCTTGGATATGCGCGCTTCCAACTTGCTCTGTTCGTCGCGGTGATGCTCGCGGCCTACGTGGTGCTTGAGTCGGCGGTCAACTCCCCGTTCGGACGGGTGCTCCGGGCCATCCGTAACGACGAGGCGGTCGTCCAGTCACTCGGGAAAAATCCCTTCGTCTACAAGACCCAGGCGATGATTATCGGCTCGGCGCTGGCGGGCGTCGCCGGTGCGCTCTGGGCGATGTACTCACAGGGATTGACCTTTCGAACCGGCGAACCCCGGATCACATTTATCGCGCTGTTGATCGTGTTCATTGGCGGACTGGGTAACAACCGCGGAATGGTCCTCGGGGCGGCCGTCTTCTGGGCCTTCCAGCAGGCCACTTCGCAGCTCGCGGGGTACTTCCCGACGGGACTACGCGAGAATGTGCTGGCGTTTCGGCTGGTTGTCATCGGCGTGTTGTTCCTGTTGATCCTGTACTACCGGCCCGAGGGACTGCTGGGCCGCGGCCGGTACGAGGCGGACACAGAGGTGGATTCCTCATGAGCGACATTCTTGAACTCGATGGCGTAACCAAGCGCTTTGGCGGAATCACCGCCGTTGACGGTGCGACCTTCGGCATCGAAGCGGGAACAATCACGGGGCTGATCGGGCCGAACGGGGCCGGGAAGACGACGACGTTCAACCTGATCAGCGGCTTTTACGAACCCGACGAGGGGACAATCTATTATGACGGCACCGACCTTCAGGAGTTGATGGTCCCAAGTCGGACCGAGCACCTCATCTGGGGCAGTGCTGCGGGCATCACCGGTGGCGTCATCGGCGGTGCGGCCGGGATCGGCGTGCTGTCGTTGGGGGCGCTCGGCGGCGTGGGAACGACCATCACCGGTGCCGGTGTCGGTGCGGGCGTCTACGCCGGTCAGCACCGTCTCGCACAGACCCGACCGGATCACACGAACAGTCGGCCATATCAACTTGCTCGAGCCGGGCTTGTGCGGACCTTCCAGATCACGCGCGAACTCTCGGAGATGACCGCCCGAGAGAACCTCATGCTAGCGCCGCTTGACCAGACGGGAGAACACCTCCTGAACGCGTGGTTTCGACGCGATGCCGTCACGACCGAGGAACAGGCGGTCCGTCGACGGGCCGACGAAATGCTTGAGACCCTTGAGATCGATCACGTTGCCGAGGAACCCGCTGGAAACCTCTCAGGGGGACAACGGAAACTCCTTGAACTCGGACGGGTATTGATGCTTGAGCCGCAGGTCATCCTGCTCGATGAACCGGTTGCGGGCGTGAATCCGACCCTAACGCAGAAACTCACCGATCGAATCGAGACCCTCCGCGACGAGGGCTATACCTTCTGTATCGTTGAACACGATATGGATGTCATCATGTCGCTGAGTGACCGGATCATCGTCATGAACGAGGGCCAGAAACTCGTCGAAGGCCCGCCGGACGTGATCCGTGAAGACGAACGTGTCATCGACGCGTACCTGGGCGTCGCATGACCCGACACCACCGATTATCACATGGCACTCCTTGAAGCACGAAATGTGGTCGCCGGCTACGGTGATGCCGAAATTCTCCACGGCGTTGACCTTGACGTCGGTGACCAAGAGATCGTAACGATCGTCGGCCCAAACGGAGCCGGCAAATCAACCCTGATGAAGGCCATCTACGGTCTCATCGACTGCTGGGAGGGGACGGTCACCCTCGGCGGCGAGGACATCACGTCGTTGCGCGCCGATCAGGTGACCGAGCGCGGCATGTGCTATGTCCCCCAGCGGGCGAATGTCTTTCCGACACTCACGGTCAAAGAAAACCTCGAAATGGGGGCCTACACAAAGGAAGCGGTCACATCGGCTGATTTTGAGCGCGTCTGGGAGCGCTTCCCGATCCTTGAGGAGCGCCAGACCCAGAAGGCCGGCACGATGTCCGGCGGCCAACAACAGATGCTTGCGCTTTCCTCGGCACTGATGGTTGATCCGGAGGTTCTGCTCGTCGATGAGCCCTCGGCAGGACTCGCCCCCGACCTTGTTGACGATATGTTCGACCGTCTGCAGTCGATCCGCGATGGGACGGACACAGCGATTTTGATGGTCGAACAGAACGCCCGGAAGGCCCTTGCCATCTCCGATCGGGGGTACGTCCTTGATATGGGCGAAAACCGGTTTGAAGGGCCCGGTCAGGCGCTGCTCGAACGCGACGAAGTCGCCGAGTTGTATCTCGGCGGATAGCTCACCCCTTGGTCACCCTCTTGATCGCGCTACGACCGGTTGCACAGACGTCCGCTGGCATATCCGATGGCGGCTCTGCGAGGGCGGCCGCGTCGAACCACGACCAGTCGCTGGCTGGCTGCTCGCCTGGGTTCGGGTCGACCCGCCGGTGATTCGCCTGTGCAAAATACACGAAGTCGATGTGCTGGTGGCCGACATCCCCTTGGTGGACGTTGATGTCCTCGAGTTGCAACTGCTGTGGATGAGGAAGGGTTCGTGCCTGTGCGGAGTCGATATCGGGAGCGTCGGCGACGAGGTCGACATCGAGTCCGGTCTCCTCGTTGACCTCTCTGAGGGCGGCCTCGTGTGGCAGTTCGTCCCGGTCGATGTGCCCACCGGGTGGCAGCCACAGCCCTAGCCGGTCGTGTTCGTGTAAGAGTGTCGCACCGTCGTGGACCACGTAGACGGAGGTCACGAAGTGGCGGGTCGTCTCCATGTATGATAGTGCGGCGGCGGCGTCTTGGGCGTCTCGACTCGGCTGATCGAAACCCTTACTCCGAGTCCGCCGGTGATCCGGAGTATGAGCGATCGCCGCGTCGACCCCGAGCAGGTGCGCCATATCGCCGACCTCGCGCGGGTCGAACTCGATGAGGACGAGTCCGACCGGTTTGCCGATCAGTTCGAAGAGGTCCTCGAGTACTTCGAAACGCTTGAGGAGGTTCCCGAGGTCGAGCGCAAGCCGGAGCTGACGAACGTATTGCGCGCCGACGAGGTCGAGACGGGCCTCTCACAGGACGACGCGCTCGCGAACGCCGCCGACAGCGAGGACGGCTACTTCAAGGGGCCGCGGGTGTCCTGATGACGCCGGATGATACGATGAGCCAGAACATCTTCATCACGGAGACCGAACTCACCGGGGAGGCTGACGGCCCGCTCGCCGATCGGACCGTTGCGGTCAAGGACAACATCTCCACCGAGGGTGTCCGGACCACCTGCGGATCGGCCATGCTTGAGGAGTATGTTCCGCCGTACAATGCGACGGTCGTCGATCGACTGCTTGAGGCGGGGGCGACAATCGTCGGCAAGACCAATATGGACGAGTTCGGCATGGGGACGACCACCGAGACAAGCGCGTTCGGACCGACAGAAAACCCGGCCGCTCCGGGACGGGTTCCGGGTGGATCCTCCGGAGGATCAGCGGCAGCCGTTGCCGCCGGGGAGGCAGACCTTGCACTCGGATCGGACACCGGCGGGTCGGTGCGGTGTCCGGCAGCCTTCTGTGGCGTCGTCGGTATCAAACCCACCTATGGACTGGTCTCCCGGTACGGTCTTGTCGCCTACGCCAACAGCCTCGAACAGATCGGGCCGATCGCGGACACCGTCGAGGACGCCGCCACGCTGCTCGATGTCATCGCCGGGCCGGATCCGAAAGACGGGACCACACGCGAGACCGGTGCCGAGACCGACTACGCGAGTGCGGCCGACGGCGACGTTGACGGACTAAGCATCGGTGTGCCCACGGAACTGCTTGACGGGGCCGACGACCGCGTCGTTGAGGTCTTCTGGGACGCCATCGCCCGGCTTGAGGATCGCGGCGCCACCTACCAGGAGATCTCTCTACCGGCGCTTGAACACGCCGTTGAGGCCTACTACGTGATCGCGATGTCGGAGGCCTCCTCGAATCTCGCCCGGTTCGATGGCGTGCGTTACGGCCACTCCGGCGGCTTCGATGGCAACTGGAACGAGACCTTCTCTCGAGCGCGTCGCGAGGGCTTCGGTGATGAGGTCAAACGACGGATTCTGCTGGGGACCTTCGCGCTCTCGGCCGGCTATCAGGACAAGTACTACAAACAGGCACAGGACGCCCGTGCGTGGGTCAAGCAGTCCTTCGACGACGCATTCGCGTCGGTCGATGTCATCGCCTCGCCGACCATGCCTGTGGTCCCCTTTGAGCGGGGCAGTACCATTGACGATCCCCTTCGGTTGTACCTCGCCGATGCCAACACCACGCCGGTGAATCTGGCGAACCTCCCGGCCATCTCCGTGCCCGCCGGAGAAGCCGATGGCCTGCCCGTTGGGATGCAACTCATTGGCCCAGCCTTCGGCGAACGACGGATCATCCGCGCGGCGAGCGCGGTACATTAGATTGTTGCGACAAGCGCGAATGTCCGCGGCCGCTCGGCCTGGAAGGTGACCTCGAAGCCAGCGTCGCGGTGGTGGGCAATCGCCTCCTCAAGCGAGTATCGCTCGGACAACGGCGGCCCTTCGTCACCGATTCCGTTCGCCGACCAGTCGACAACTACGTGTCGACCGCCGTCACGCAGGACCCGTTTGATTTCTTCGAGCACTGCAACGCTACCGTATTCGTGGTAGGTCACCGTCGAGTAGGCGGCTGTCGTGCTGGCGCCGGCGATCGGGAGGGTACCGGCGTCGGCGGCGACGAGGCTCGTCACCGGCGGTACGCCCTGTTCGCGGTGATGACGGTGCATCACCGGCTGAATGTCGACTGCCAGCAGCCGATCAACGAAGCTGTCGACATCGCGGGTGAAAAATCCGGTTCCGCTACCGAGGTCGATCACCGTCGCCTCCGGTGATACATCAAGCATCCACAGTAGCTCCTCGCTTGAGCAGAGACTGTAGCGCTCGGGATCCTCAAGGCCGGCGGCGTGTGCGCTCTCAAAGGTGTGATGACCCATTGGTGTCAGTGCGAGTCCGATGCGTATCAGTGTGTCTCACCGCCACCGTTAACACCGCGCAGCCGACAAGGTACATGATGGCGACAGTAGAATATCTCGACTACGAAGTCGTTGATGACAACGACTGGGACGTACAGGATCCCGAGAACTTCGAGCGGGCAGCTGAGATGGACCTTGCTGACGAAACCCACGGCGAAATCGAGGTCGACGCCGGGCGATATATTCTTGAGGCGGCCGAGGCCGCCGGATACGACTGGCCCTTCTCGTGTCGTGCGGGTGCGTGTGCAAACTGCGCCGCCATTCTCGTCGAAGGCGATGTCGACATGGACATGCAACAGATCCTCAGTGACGAGGAGGTTCGCCAGAAGAACGTGCGACTGACTTGCATCGGAACTCCCGAAACCGACCGCGTACGGATCGTCTACAACGCCAAGCACCTCGATTACCTCCGTAATCGCGTCATCTGACCCCGATCGATGGCCGTCTTTGAGCGCACTACCACGGTGGCTGCCCCACTTGAGACGGTCTGGCAGTTTCACGATAATATCGACGGACTTCGTGCGCTCACGCCAGCGTGGGCGGGACTGCACATCGAGCGCGTCGTGGGACCCGATGGCACGCCGGATCCGGCGACCCTTGTTGAAGGCACCGACATCGAGATGACGGTCGGGCCATTCGGCCTCCAGCGCTGGCACTCACGGATCATCGAGCGAACCCGCGAGGACGATCAGGCGTGGTTCGTTGACGCGGCCGTTGACGGCCCCCTCCCGGAGTGGCGCCATACTCACCGGTTTATCGCGGACGGTCCCGACCAAACGCGGATTGAGGACCACGTCGCGCTGACCCCACCGACCGGGATTCCAACCGCACTCCTCACCGCCGGTTTGGCAGTACTGTTTTGGCTGCGTCACCGTCGGTACCATCGCCGATTTGGTCGGACGTAGGCGACAACTGGAGGCTTTTTGCCGACCGACCTCCAGGTGTCGGCTGATGAGTACTAGCGAGGGGACCGCGGACACCGAGGATGTCCCGGTCGAGGAAACCACACACGACTACGAGGCCCTTGGACTCGTCGCGGGCCTTGAGATCCACCAGCAACTCGATACCGAGGAAAAGCTCTTCTGTGGGTGTCCGACCGACCGTCGGGAGCCCGAGGAGGCCGCCACCCGACTGCACCGGTATCTCCACCCGACGCGGAGCGAACTGGGTGAACTCGATGAGGCGGCCCTTGAGGAGAGCCGCGTCCGTCGCGAGTTCGAGTATCTCGCCTACGACTCGACCTGTCTCGTTGAGGCCGACGAGGAACCACCACGACGGATCGATGAGGAAGCCCTTGCGGTTGCCATGCAGATCGCGTCGCTGATGGACATGACCGTTGTCGACGAACTCCAGGTCATGCGCAAGATCGTCGTTGACGGGTCGAACACGACCGGCTTCCAGCGGACTGCCAAACTCGCCCTTGACGGGGCCATCGAGACCAGTGAGGGAGCAGTCGGCATCACCGACCTCATGCTTGAGGAGGAATCCGCACAGCGGGTGGCCGAAACGGACCAGGGGGTCCGCTATAGCCTTGATCGACTTGGTATCCCACTAGTTGAGATCGGGACCGATCCCGATATCACCTCGCCATCACAGGCCCGAGAGGCCGCCGAACGGATCGGGATGATCGTCCGCTCAACCGGAGCGGTCAAACGTGGACTGGGGACTATCCGCCAGGATGTCAACGTCTCGATCGCCGAGGGTGCGCGTGTCGAGATCAAGGGCGTCCAGTCACTCGATGACATCGACGACATCGTCCGCAATGAAGTCACCCGGCAGGTACGACTGCTTGAGATTGCTGATGCACTCGCCGAGCGCGACGCGTCCGTCGGCGAGCCACAGGACGTCACCGATGTCTTTGCGGACACCGACAGCGGTGTGATCGCCTCGGCGATCGAAGATGACGGCGTCGTGACCGCTGTCCGGCTGGCGGGATTCGATGGGTTGGTTGGCCGTGAGATTGAGCCTGACCGGCGTCTGGGGACCGAGTTCGCCGATCACGCTCGGCGCCACGGTGCTGGGGGCATCTTCCACACCGATGAACTCCCTGCCTACGGTGTGACCGATGCGGAGGTGACCGCGTTGCGCGAAGCGGTTGATGCCGGTCCGGAGGATGCGGTCGTTTTGGTGGCTGACGATCCCGAGACGGTTGAACTCGCGATCGATGCGGTTATAGACCGTGCTGTGGCGGCGATGGAGGGCGTACCGGAGGAGACCCGTGGCGCCAATGCGGACGGCACCACCCGATATCTCCGTCCACTCCCCGGGGTGGCTCGGATGTACCCCGAGACGGATGTACCACCGATTGAGCCGGCCCCGAGTGCGATCGAGACCCCCGAGTTATTAACGACGAAGGTCGACCGGTACCAGACCGAGTATGGTCTTGACGCCGGCCTGGCCGAACAGGTGGCCTACGGACAGCACATGGCGACCTTTGAGGCGGCGGTTGACGCCGGGGTATCGCCGACGCTCGCGGCTGACACGCTTGAGTCGACGCTGACCGAGTTGGGGCGTGATGATGTCCCGGTCGACTCGCTGACCGACACACACCTGCTCAACGCCCTGGAACTCGCCGCCGATGGCACGGTTCCTTCAGAGGGACTTCCCGATCTTCTGACCGTACTCGCCGAGGAGCCGAGTCTGTCGGCGTCCGAGGCGGTTGAACGTGAGGACCTCGGTGGCGTCAGCGAGGCCGATGTCCGTGAGGTCGTCACAGAGGTCGTCGAACGCAACGCCGAACAGGTCGAGACCGAGGGAATGGGGGCGTTTTCGGCACTGATGGGCGAGTGCATGAGCACACTCCGTGGCAAAGCTGAGGGAGATACCGTCAGTCAACTGTTGCGCGAGGAGATTCAGCGACGGAGTTGATCATTCGTCATCCGGCGGCTCGGCGAATGTGGCGCCTCGACGAAACAGTCCGGTGAGTGTCGCGGTCTCACGGGCGGTCGGATGGGCCCGTCCGACGAGTCGACGGAACAGCCGCTTTGTCTTTGCCCGTTTCTCTTTGGGGTGGCCGATTGCCCCGAGAAAGGCATCGAACTGACCGTACAGACGTTCGATGTCGGCCTCCGCAGCACGGGTGCGTTCGGGGAGCTGTGAGGACGCGCCAGTAAGATCACGGAGTTCATACAGCGCGATCGTTGCTGCCTGTCCGAGGTTCAATACCGGATAGTTATTCGCTGCCGGGATCGAACAGACGCGATCCAGCCGACCGAGTTCGTCGTTGTTGAGGCCGGTGTCTTCGCGACCGAATACGAGTGCGACCGGTGCATTGACCGTAGTGAGTTCATCCGCCAGTGTCGCGGGTGTCGTGACGGGATACCGGACCGGCGCTGTCGCGTTTTCGGCTGGGATAGCGGTGAACCCGACGGTATAGTACTCGCTTACCAGCGTCTCAAAGTTCGGTCGGCGGTGGTTCGGCAGAATATCTTCGCGTGCCTGTCCAGCGAACCCATAGGCCTCGCCTTCGGGATCAAGGTCCGGCGCGTCAATCAACAGCAGCTCAGAAAAGCCGAAATTCTTCATGCTGCGTGCGATCGTCCCGATATTACCGGGTGTCTGTGGATCGACGACGGCGACCGCCGGAGCGGTAGAACTGTGATCGGACACGGAGGGATACCGGGTGTACGGTAACGACCATAATAAACCGCTAGTGCCTCGGGGCTTGCCCCCGAGACGGTTCACACGTCAGCGGATCGATCAGATGGACGGATGGTCATGACCGGTCGATCGGTCTGATCGAGCAGACTCGACTGGACGACGCCGAAGACCCGTTCGCGAACTGACGGCTGGGTCTCACCGAGGACGACGAGGTCGTATGTCGGGGCCGTCGAGAGAATGGTGTTGACCCGTGATCCGTCTGTCTCGACTGTCCAGTCGATCCGGTCAGAAGCGACCCCAAGGTCGGACAACTGGTCAGCGGCCCCGCGAAGCATGTACTCCATCGCCTCTGCCTGTTCCTCAGCGGCATGGAACAGCGTAACCTGGAGGTCGTTCTCCGATAGGTGGTGACCGAGGACGGACAGAATCCGATCAATATTCAGGTCGGGCTTTAGGAGAACGAGCACGCGTTGAGCCGCACTTCCCGTCACGATGCCGTCACCCGGCGTAAGGATCGCCGCCGCACCGTACTCGTTGGCTGCCCGGTCGATCGAATCGTCGCGATCGAGCGTGAAGACCAGTCGTGAGGTTACGGCAAACGTGCGGTCGGCAAGCCGGTCCGCAAGCGCATCGACCCGTTCCTGTGCTGTGTCCTTGTGCTGGTCGCGGAGTTGCGCAGGGGTCGCCTGATCGGGGACCGGCCAGTAGCCGAGGATCACCACGCGCCCAGGTGCAAGTATTTCGAGTGCCGAGAGATTGAGATCGACGGGTGATGATACGTCGACCGGGATGAGCACGCCGTTAGGATCTGTCGCCATACCCGTCCTACGGAGAAGGGAGCACTTCAATCTCCCATGTTCGATGCTGATGGTGCAGGCGGGTTTTTATACTCGATGCCCCAAGCGGTGACTGGTGACGAGTACCACGGCTTCGGGCGAACTTGATCGGACGATCGGGTTTACCGGCGCACTCACGATTGGCACGGGAACGATGATCGGGGCGGGGATCTTCGTATTTCCCGGACTGGCCGGCGGACGGGCAGGGCCTGCAGCCACACTTTCGTTTCTCATCGGCGCCCTGATCGCGCTGCTCGTCGCACTGCCCGCGTCGGAACTTGCGACTGCCATGCCGAAAAGCGGAGGCGGGTACTACTTCATCTCGCGCGGTCTCGGAACGCTTCCCGGTGCCATCGTCGGAATTGGCCTCACCTTTGGACTGATCTTTGCTTCGGCGTTCTATCTCGTTGGATTCGGCCAGTATGTCGCCGGGATCCTACTTGAGGCCGGCATCGTCGACCGGGTGACGGTCACGGTTGGGCCGGTGCCGCTCGGAATCGGCGTCGGTGTCGTCGGCGGTGTGGGTCTGACGGCGATGAGCGTCCTCGGAACGGAGAATGCCGAGACGCTACAGAACCTCGTCGTTGGTCTGTTACTTGCAATCCTGGTTGGAGTCCTTTCAATCAGCCTGATTGATTTACTTGGGGTGGGCGGCCAGGCGGACCTTGGACAGTTTGCCCCACGGGGATACCAGACCGTGCTGCCAACGGCGGCACTGGTGTTCACCTCGTATCTGGGGTTCGCTCAGATCGCGACCATCGGCGAGGACATTGTTGCCCCTGATCGGACGCTGCCTCGGGCTATGATCGGCTCGGTGTTCATCGTCGGGATCCTCTATGTGGTCACTCTCTTCGTTACCGGGCATACGTTTGCCCCAGAGACGCTTCGACGCTTCGGGGAGACGGCGACAGTTGAGGTTGCCCGCGCATACCTTGGTCTTCCGGGAGCGATAATCATTCTCTTTGCAGGCCTGCTCGCGACGATTTCGAGTGCGAACGCGTCAATCCTCAGTGCGTCACGAGCGATGTACGCAATCAGCGCCGACCAGCTTGCGCCCGAGGCTGCCGCCACGGTTAACCGACGCTACGGCACGCCACACTTTGCACTGTCATTTGCCGGTGGCCTGACGGTCCTCTTGGTCGCCTCGGGCCGCACGGCAGTCCTCGCGGAGGTCGCATCGTTTCTCCACCTCGTCATGTACGGTCTGCTCTGTGTGACACTGCTTGTACTTCGCCGCCGGAATCCACCGTGGTATGATCCGGCGTTTCGCTGTCCGGGCTATCCGGCCGTCCCAGTGGTCGGTGCGCTCGCAAGCTTTGCCCTGCTTGCGTTCATGCAACCGCTCTCGCAACTTCTCGGTGTTTTCCTTTCGATTGGTGCGGTCGCGTGGTATGGCTTTTATGCGCGAGGGACGAACCTACGTGGGAAGCGGTGACAATGAGCTTTGAGCCGACCATGCTCGTCGCCAGCCGACTCGACGAGCGTGACGAGCACCCGTCGATCTCCATGGCCCTTGCTGATTTTCTCGCCCCGGTACCGGTCACACTGGTGGGCCTGTATCAGGTCCCCGATCAAACGGCTATCGAGCAGGCTCGCGAACAGTTCGAAGCCGAGGCGCGTGGCCGGCTTGACGCGCTTGCCGACCCGTTTCGGGCCACCGGAGCAGATATCGAGACCCGTCTCACCTTCACGCATGATCCCGCAGAAACGATCGCGAAGATCGCCGCCGACATCGACCGACTCGCGGTTCTTCGCCCCGGCGCCCTTGACGCCGTTGACCGCGTTTTGATCGCCGTTCGGGGAGGTATCAACGTCCCGGCCATCGCGACGGTAGCTACCGCCTTACTTGCGGATACCTCGGCGGCGATTACGCTCTATCACGCGGCCCCGGCTGACGCCGATGAACGCGATGAGGACCGCTACGGAACGGGCGAACAGGCGCTTGATGCGACCGAACGGGCCCTGATCGATGCCGGAATCGCGCCACAGCGGCTCAGCCGGACCATTGAACGGGCTGATGATCCGGATGCCACACTCATCGGGACAGCCGCGAACTACGACGTTCTCATCATCGGTGAAGACCAGCCAACGATTGCCGGTCGAATTTTCGGTGAGACCCACGAGCGGATCGCCGAGCAGCTCACGCTCCCGGTCGTGATCGTCAGACGCCCGACAGACAAACCGCCGGATGATACCAACCCGCAGTAAGAAAACTTATGCCGGATGCTTCGGAACCTTCTACCGGAGACCGGAGGGGCGTTTCGGGTAGGGGTACACGCACGCCACTCCGGTTCACGAATCTCTCGGAACTCACGCCTGTGAGCAACAGCTATGGAGTATGAGGAATGGGTGCCGGCCTACCGGTCGGTACTTGCCGCATTCGGATTCGACCAGGCGGCCGACGAACGGACTCGCAACCGACTGGCGACACTCAGTGCCGGCGCCGACCCACTAGTTGCTCCGCCAGCGACACTCGATGGGGCCCGGGTGGCAATCGCCGGGGCGGCCGATTCGCTTGAGACGGATATCAGGTCAAGTCCGACGAACGACAGGATTGTCGCGGCCTCCGAGGCCGGCCACCGACTGGCGGCGATTGGCCATCCCCCCGATCTGATTGTCACCGATCTTGATGGTGCTCCGGAGGCAACGCTGTCGCTTGCCCATGAGGGCGTCCCAGTCGTAATCCATGCCCACGGGGATAATCGCGCCGCAATCGACCGGTGGGTTCCTGAGTTTCCGACGGGAACGATTCTCCCAACGACGCAGGCGGCGCCGGTGGATGCCGTCCAGAACTTTGGCGGATTCACCGATGGCGACCGTGCCGCGTTCCTCGCCGATCATTTCGGGGCTGCCGAGCTGGTGTTTCCGGGGTGGACGTTTGACGATCCGACGGTCGATGCTACCAAGGCCGAGAAGCTTCAGTGGGCCGCACGGCTGTTGTACTGGCTCGAAGTGCGACGTGACGATCGGTTCAGTATTCTGGATGGCCGGCGCGACGCGATCACGCTGCCGTGGCGGTGAGTCGATCTCAGACCGACGACGGTTTCTCGTGGATCGTGAGGGTGACCTCCCGAGACTCGCCTTCGAGATCGGTGACGACACGGCCGACGATGTTCTGGACCTCTTCGTAGATGAGCGGCTTGACGCGGTCGACAACCCAGTCGACAGACACCAATGAGGGGATGTCCACCAGATCGGCGGTCAGTGAGTCCGGGTCGAAGGCAGCGACGAACCGAACGCGACTGGCTGTCTCGCGCTCCGGTGGCGCTTCTTCCGGGGCAGGTTCGACCTCCCAGTAGCCCGATGCGGCGAGCGCCCCAAGCACCTCCCAGTCGATGCGCTCGGGAGCATCCACCTCGGTAACCCGCGAGCGAACCGTATAAGAGAGGCGCCACCAGGCAAACTGAAGATCGTACTCTGTGCCTGCCCCTCCATCGCCGTGTTGATTGACCCGCTCAAGATATGTCGAGTATCTAGCGTAGCGGGGAAAATCGACGAGGAACTCGAAGATCTCCGTGGGCGGCAGATACACGACGGTGCTAACTTCGACGCGGTCCACACAGGTTTCTTCGGGGCGATCCTCTTCCGTGTTTGGATCACTCGGCTTGCGAGAAGGTCCCGAGACTCGCCTGTCGGTCGGCGGCCCGCTCGACATCCGACTGCACCTCGTAGCCGACGAGTGCTCGGAGGTCAACGCCGTAGGTCGTATCACCAACAGCCAACAGTAACACCCGACCCTTGGTTCCCCGAACTCGACCGTCCGCTCGCGTGTCAGGGATCGGTGCGTGTTCGAGATCCAGCCCGTAGTCGAAGCGATAGGTGTCGATCGGGTCGAACCGGTCAAGGTGCCGACGCCAGACCGTCTCGTTGACCGTCCGGTGGAGCCCGCTGAGTTTTGTCGCGGTACGCACCCGGTCGGACAGCCGTTCGGCGAGTGTCGCCTCTCGGCGGCGGGCCAGCCGGCCGTCGGCGAACGGCTCAAGATAGGCCGCTCGATCGGCCCCCTGTTCACGCAGTCGGTCGTGCAACCGGCTGATCTTTGTCACCCCGACCTTGATCACGTCGGGAGCGAAGGCAGCGAGGTACAGGGCGTGTGGCTTCTCGCAGTTTGCCAGTGGCTTACTGCACTGCCCCCGACAGCGGGCACAGGGCCACCGGTCGGTGTGGTGATCGCAGTATGGGACGGCCGATGCCGTACAGCGGGTGTGTTCGCCGGCGATAATCCGTCCGGCACAGTGACGCTCGCCGAGACGATAGGAAAGCGTCGTCCCGGAGACGAGCGACTGACGGGTGAGTTCACCATCGTCAGCAAGCACCAGTGCTGGCCCCGTTTCGCGGATAGCCGTCTCGTACCCGACAATCTGCACACCGGAGTGAGTCGGACGCGAACAATCAACCTGCCGAATCCAGCCGTCTTCAACGAGGACAATTATTTTACCAGCTGTAGCGTCTATCTCATAGCCAATGAAGCCGGGAGTGCCCCGAGACGACGACCGACGTCGGCCGGCGAGTGTCTCACCCCCGGAGTGGTTCAAGACACAGGCGACCGCGCGAACCCCGGAGCTTCGCGACGAGTTCAACGACACGTGGCCCGAGTCTTGGCAGGCCGCCGCAGACCTGCTGACCTGGGAGCAACCCTACGATACCGTGCTCGATGACTCCAAGGCCCCGTTTTACCGGTGGTTTGCCGGCGGACAGCTCAATGCCTCATACAACTGTGTCGACCGGCACGCCGGATCTGGACGGACGGCCATTGAGTGGGCCGGTAACCTCGGCGAGACGCGATCGTACACGTACGCCGAACTCCAGGAGGAGGTCGAAGCGCTTGCCGCCGGCCTCCGTGACCTCGGTGTTGAGGCGGGAGACATCGTCACAATTTACCTCCCCATGATCCCGGAGTTGCCGATTGCCATGCTCGCCTGCGCCCGCTTAGGGGCGCCACACTCGGTGGTGTTTGCGGGGTTCTCAGCGAACGCGCTAGCGACCCGAATGGATGCCGCCAACTCGGAGTACCTGATCACCTCCGATGGGTTCTACCGGCGCGGCGACGCCATCGCCCAGAAACGGCGGGTAGGCGATGCGCTGTTACAACTCGATCATGATGTCTCGGAGGTCGTAGTCGTTGACCGACTCAAAGAGGAGGCCTCTCGAGATCTGTTCAGCGGCGAGCGTCCCTATCGTGAACTCGTTGATGCCCACGCGGGAGCAACTGTTACCCCGGTTTCGCGGTTGGCTGATGATATGCTGTTTTTGATGTACACCTCGGGGACGACAGGCAAACCCAAGGGGGTGACCCACGCCGTTGGTGGCTATCTCGCACAGGCGGCGTGGACAACCCGAACGGTCCTTGATGTGACGCCCCAGGATACGATCTGGACGAAGGCGGACATCGGCTGGATCACCGGTCACACATATGCGGTATACGGCCCGCTGTCGGTCGGGGCGACCACACTGATCTATGAGGGCGCCTCCGATACGCCAAACCGCGAACGCGTTGAACGGCTGATCGAATCCCACGGCGTTGACGTGTTTTACACGTCAGCGACCGCGATCCGCTCAATGATGAAGCGTCGTCCACCAGAGGCCGACCACGACCTCTCGTCGTTACGACTGCTTGGCTCCGTTGGCGAACCCATCGGAACCGATGCCTGGTGGTGGTATCACGATGAATTCGGTGGAGGCGAGTGCCCGGTTGTTGATACCTGGTGGCAGACCGAGACCGGTGGGATCTTGATCACCACGTTGCCGGGCATCGATCAGATGAAGCCTGGGGCCGCTGGACGGCCGATTCCCGGTGTCGATGCCCGGATCGTCGATCCGGACGGTGACCCGGTTGATGCTGGACAGGCCGGTTATCTGACGATCCATCGGCCCTGGCCGGGAATGGCCCGGACGATCTTTGGAGACGATCAACGGTTTATCGAGGAGTACTGGCAGCAATACTCGGACCCGGAGAACGACCGATGGATCTACTACACCGGCGACGGAGCACAGCGTGATACAGACGGGTACATCAGACTGCTCGGCCGGGTTGACGATGTCATCAACGTTGCTGGGGGTCGACTCCGGACGGTTGAGGTCGAATCGGCGATCCTTGACCTCCCGGAGGTCGCGGAGGCAGCGGTCGTTGGCGGACGCGAGGACACCGGACGAACGGTTGTTTTCGCGTATGTCACTCCTGCTGACGACGCTGAACACTCCCGCGAATCGCTACGGGAGACTGTCAGACAGCGCATTACCGAGTCGGTCGGGACCATCGCTGATCCGGGCCGGATCGTGATCACCCCAGACCTTCCGAAAACACGCTCTGGGAAGATCATGCGCCGACTGCTTGAGGACCTCTCGAATAACGACGAGTACGGCGATACCTCCGCGCTCCGAAATCCCGAGATCGTCGGCGAGATCGAGTCGTCGCTCCAGGAGGGCGACTGAGTTTCGTTATTCCATGAGAAAACGAAACCAATCCGCGGATATCCGACCACGCTCCGGGGCAACCGGTCGACGCCCAACGAGGTACGCGACGCAACCCGGTCGGTTTTATTTCGCTATAGAATAGAAAAACGAAACACATGGCTGAGGCGTCGACTCCAGTACCCGAGGCGGACTACGTGGCCATCAAGCAGGCAGCCGAGACACGCCGCGAGTCGGTCGTTCTCGTGTTGCTCGGTGAGTCCGGACTGACGACGAGTGAGGCCACTCAGGTACGGTTCGCCGATATTCACGATCCGGTTCCTCCGTCCCGGGCGACGCTTCTTGATGTTGGCGACCGGACAACGTTCCTCCCGGCAGCCGGATACAAGACCATCAATGAGTATGTTGAAGCGACTGATCTCGACGCGACAACCCCGCTCGTTGACGTCTCCGCACGTCGTGTCCAGATGCTGCTTTCGGAGGTAACGGCGCGAGCGGCGGCGACAACCGGTCGCAGACGGATCGCATCGATTACAGGGAATGATCTCCGCCACCGATTCGCTGCCAATGCCATTCAGGAGCGAAATGTCCCGCTCCGGATCGTGCGGGCTGCTGGCGGCTGGGAGACGAGCGGTCCGCTTGCCACCCACCTTCCGCCGGTTGAGGACCACGAGATTCTCACCGCGTTCACCGGTGCTACCGTCCGGTCAGACACCGGTCTTCTTGATACGACCACACGGGCGATACTCCGTGCTGACGCCCCGCAGACGGTCGCCGAGGCGGTCTGCACGGCCGTGACAAGCCTGCCCCCGTATGACTGGTCCTGGCTAGTCGAACATACCACCACAGGCGCACTCCGAACACTCGCCGTTGCCGGCATTGACGAGACCGAACTCCCCAGTAACGTTGGTGATACGGCCGGCTGGATCGACGCTGTCCGTGACGGTGAGGTTGTCGTCGAGTTCGACCCGGCACTTGACAGCGACATCGTCGCTGTCCCGGTCGTCTACGGCGATACGACCGTTGGCACGCTGGTCATTAGCCCGACTGCTCACCTGTCCGATGGTGGGCTCAACCACCAACGCCGAAACCGCCTTGCACTCGTTGGCCGCCAACTTGCCCGAGCTATTGCGGCCACACGGCGGCGCCGTCTACTTGAGTCCGACGCTCACGCCGAGCTTGAGTTCGCGTACGATGGTGATGTTGCACCGCTCGTCCGACTCTCTCGCGAACTCACTGTTCCGCTGGATGTCCGGGCGGTCGTTCCACGAGGAACGGACGAGCTGCTCTGTTATGTCGACATTGAGACGACCGATCCGGCGGCGGTGGCCGATCAGACCGATGCAATCGATGCCATTGACGAGTTTCGACTCGTTGAGCAGGGTGACGCAAACGCCCTCTTCGAGTTTGGGCTCACCGGAACCTCACTTCCATCGGTGGTGATCGACGCTGGAGCGACCGTTGAGGCACTGACGGTCGACGGTACGGTTGGTCAGCTTGTGGCGGCCGTGCCCGAAGGGGCGGACATTCGGGCGTTCGTCAGTAGCATTCGCACGGTCTTTCCGGCGACCGAGTTCGTCCGCAAGCGCATACGGGAGGATCCACCAACCCCGACGGCTGAGTACGCCGGAATCATGGACCGGATGACCGATCGTCAGCGGGCTGTTCTTCGGGCGGCGTTCTTCGGCGGGTATTTCGACTGGCCGCGGGGGAGTACCGCCGAGGAAATCGCCGACTCAATGGACGTGTCCTCGCCGACGTTTCATCGCCACCTCAGACAGGGACTGCACACTGTGTTGGCGTCACTGGTGGCAGAGAACGGCCCGTAGGCCCCGGTGTTAAATGTTTAATCGTGATTGATCCGACGGTGTTCCCCCTCCGGGTGGGCGATTCGACGATTGACGATTGAGCTATTTAGCGACTGTCTTTAGTGGGGCTTGGATACATACCCGTTGATGCGTGATTCGCCGATGACCGACGACGAGCTTGAATCGCAACTCGAAGCGCGGGAGTACTATCGACCGCCGGCGCAGTTCATCGGGCAGGCCAACGCCTCCGACCCGGCGATCTACGACCGGTTCGATGAGTTTCCCGACGGATTTGAGGAATACGCCGAACTGCTCGACTGGGACGAGTACTGGGATGAGACCTTCGACGGGTCGAATCCGCCGTTCTTCGAGTGGTTCGTTGGTGGCAAACTGAACGCGTCGTACAACTGTATCGACCGGCATCTTGAGGAGCGGGGCGACCAGACCGCCCTGCTCTGGGAGAGTGAGGACACGAGCGAGCGCCGCCGGATCGCCTATCAGGATCTCTACCGCGAGGTCAACGAGATGGCGGCGGCCCTCCGGGAGGTTGGCGTTGAGGAGGATGACATCGTCACCCTCCACATGCCGATGCTGCCAGAGCTGCCGATGACGATGCTGGCGGCCGCCCGTATCGGGGCGCCGCACTCGGAGGTCTTCGCCGGGTTCTCCGCAGAGGCCCTTGCCGAGCGGATCGACGATGCCCAAAGTGACGTCGTTGTCACCGTCGATGGGTATTACCGCCGCGGCGAGTTCATGCACCACAAACAGAAGGCCGACGAGGCGGTCGAGATCGCCGATCACGACGTTGATACCGTCCTGGTCTGGACCCGCCACGGCCCGGAGAACCTCCATGAGGACGCTCACCTCGAAGAGGGTCGCGACATCCTGGTGGACGATCTGCTGGCCGACAAGCGCGGGGCCCGCGTTGACCCCGTCTCCCGGGATGCCGAAGACCCGCTGTTTTTGATGTACACCTCGGGGACGACGGGCAAGCCAAAGGGCTGTCAGCACCGTACTGGTGGGTATCTCGCCTACGCGGCGGGCACCAGCCGGAATGTACTTGACATCAAGCCCGAGGACACCTACTGGTGTTCGGCGGACATCGGGTGGATCACCGGTCACTCCTACATCGTCTATGGTCCGCTCGCGCTCGGGACAACGTCGGTCATGCGCGAAGGCGCTCCCGACTACCCCGACAAAGGCGTCATGTGGGAGGTCTCCGAGCGGTACGATGTCGACATCTTCCATACCTCCCCGACGGCCGTGCGGATGTTCATGAAGTGGGGTGAGGAGATTCTCGAGGACTACGACTTCGACTTCCGGCACCTCACGACGGTCGGTGAGCCCATCCAGCCGGAGGTCTGGGAGTGGTACTACGAGCACATTGGCGGCGGCGACGCCGTTATCGTCGACACCTGGTGGCAGACCGAGACCGGTGGCCACCTGATCACGAACCTCCCGGCGCTTGAGGACATGAAGCCCGGGAGCGCCGGTAAACCAGCGCCCGGTATTGAGGCCGGTCTGGTTAACGATGATGGCGAGGAACTCGAACCGGCGACCGGACAGGCCGGTAACCTGGTTATCAAGCGGCCCTGGCCGGGGATGCTCCAGACGGTCTACGGTGACGACGAGCGGTTCATCGAGACCTACTGGCGGGACTTCTCTGATACCGACAGCGACGACTGGCGCGACTGGAACTACAAAGCCGGTGACGGGGCCGTCCACGAGCGCGACGGCTACTTCCGGATCCTCGGTCGGCTTGACGATGTCATGAATGTCGCCGGCCACCGGATCGGAACGATGGAGCTCGAATCGGCTGTCGCGGAGGTCCCCGAGGTTGCTGAAGCAGCGGTTGCCGCTCGCAACCACGAACAGAAGGGGGAGGTCCCGGACATCTATGCGACGCTTCGTGAGGGGGAGACCGCCGGCGAAGAGATGAAAGCCGCCATTTACGAAGCCGTCGAGGACGAGATTGGCGCCTTCGCCCGTCCGGCAAACGTCTTCTTCACCAACGAACTCCCGAAGACGCGCTCCGGGAAGATCATGCGTCGGCTGCTTGAGGATATCTCGAACGACGAAGAGCTTGGAAACACCTCGACGCTCCGCGACCCGAGCGTTCCCGAACAGATTCGCGAACAGGTTCACGGAGACTGATCACTCGGAGCGTCGTTGACGCTCCGTTCTTCGGCTCTCAACGACGCATACGAGGCACCCTACCACACCACAAATGTCAGACAATACCAGCCACGATACGAGACCCGACGGCGGCGTCCCAGGGGACGTCGTCAACCGCGAACAGCAAACCGACTACCTCCAGACGGAGATCAACATCCTCAAGCCGAGTACGCCGTACATGCGGGACCACCTCAAGGTGATCTGGACCGGCTTCACCGTCTGGATCTTCACCACCTTCGGCCCGGTGACCGCGACGGTGTTGGCGCCGGACATCATGACCTCGACGATGCCGGTCCTCGGATTCCCGTGGCACTACTTTGGTATCGCTATCGGTGGCCCAGGTGGATCGCTCCTGCTTGCCGCTTGGTATGCCCGCAAGCGTGATCAACTCGATGAGAAGTACGGGATTGACCACTCTGCACCGGTCACTGACCCGGGTGGTCAGACGACTGCCGCCGATGGGGGTGAAGAAGCGTGATGGCCGCTGCTGTCCCCCTCCAAGAGAGTGCGCTCCTGCCGGAGGGGCTCAACGTCTCGTTCAAGCTTCTGCCGGCCGCCATCGTCTCGGCGATGATGCTATCGTTCCTCGTGATCGGCTTCATCTATAAGGTGGCCGACACCGACGACATGTGGGTCGCCGGCCGGTCGATCGGGAACATCGAGAACGGAATGGCCATCGGTGCGAACTGGATGTCGGCCGCCTCCTACCTCGGGATGGCGGCGTTGATCGCCCTCTCAGGAGTCTACGGCCTGGCCTTCGTGGTCGGGTGGACCACCGGTTACTTCGTGTTGTTGATTTTCCTCGCCGCCCAGATGCGCCGGTTTGGGAAGTACACCGCGCCCGACTTCGTCGGCGACCGGTTCAACTCCGACTCCGCACGGGCGATTGCGGCGATCACCACCTTCCTGATCGGGTTTGTTTACGCCATCGGTCAGGCTCGTGGCATGGGGCTGGTCGGGCTATACATCTTCGGTGATCCTGGCATTCCCGGTCTCAGCGGGTACCAGTCGATGATGATTCTCTTCATGGTGATCACCATCGGATACCTGGCCCTCTCGGGTATGCTCGGGGCGACGAAGAACATGGTCTTCCAGTACCTCATCCTGATCATCGCGTTCCTCGTCGGGCTGTACGCGACCGGATGGGCGGCCGGTTACTCGACGATTCTCCCACAACTCGAGTACGCCCAGCTCATCAGCGCATTAAGCGCGGAGTTCTCCGAACCGTTCGTCAACGAGAGCTACTACCTCTGGATCGCGACGGCCGTCTCGCTGGCCTTCGGAACCTGTGGCTTACCGCACGTGCTGGTGCGCTTTTACACCGTTGACAACGAGCGGACCGCCCGCTGGTCGACCGTCTGGGGGCTGTTCTTCATCGCGCTGTTGTACCTCAGCGCCCCCGCTTACGCCGCCTTCGGGACCGACCTCTACAGCCAGAACATCCGCCCGGCCTTCGGTGATCCCGGGATGACGAGTGCTGCCGCCGATGTCATCGTCGTGTTGGCCACGCAGCTGTCCGGTCTGCCATCCTGGCTCGTCGGATTCGTCGCTGCTGGGGGGATTGCGGCAGCCGTTGCAACCACCGCCGGGCTGTTTATTGCCGGGTCATCGGCCATTTCCCACGATATCTACGCCAATATCATCAACGAGGACGCCAGCCAGCGCAAGCAGATGATCGTCGGCCGACTGAGCATCGTCGCCCTCGGTGTGCTGACGATGGCCGCTGCCTTCGACCCGCAGGCGCCAATCGCGGCGTTGGTCTCCTATGCGTTCTCGCTGGCGGCGACCGTGTTGTTCCCCATGTTCTTCCTTGGTCTCTGGTGGGAACGCACCAACCGGCAGGGGGCGCTCACCGGCATGATCACCGGGCTCATCCTCTGGTTGATTCCGATGGCAAACGAGGGGGCCTTTGGCATCGTCAACGGCGGTGCTGGCCTCGGCATTGATGTCATCGCGACGTGGATGCCGGCCATCGGCTCGGCGATCGTCAGCATGCCGCTGGTGTTCGTCGTCACCATCGTGGTGTCGCTGATGACGGACAATCCGCCACAGGAGACCCGACAGATGGTCCGGCAGTGTCACAGCCCTCGTCCAATGGCCCAAGACCGCACCGCCGAGGAGGTCGTCGCCCGCCGTACCGACGACAGCCCCGCAGACGACTAATCACCACTCTCACCAATGTACAATCGGATACTCGTCCCAACGGACGGAAGCGAAGTTGCAGAGGCAGCCGTTGATCACGCCCTTTCGATCGCCCGAGACAACAATGCGGAGCTGCACGCGTTGTACGTCGCGGACACCAACGCGATCAGCGTGAGTCTTGGCACCGAACAGGTTGATCGGATCCGACAAGGCAAGTTCTCGGAAATGACCGAACTCCGCGAACAGGCCGAGGCGGCTACCGGCTACGTCGCCGATGTCGGGGCCGAAGCCGGTCTTGAGGTGATTGAACACCACGCCGGCGGGGTCCCCCACCGGATTATCGCGAACTACGCAGACGACAACGACATTGATCTTGTCGTGATGGGGAGTCACGGTCGCACCGGCGTGCGTCGTGCCCTCTTGGGCAGCGTCACCGAGCGAACCCTCCGGTCGACGCGAGCCCCTGTACTGGTCGTTGACTACCGAGAAAACGAATAACCCCATGAGCCGGCCCCGTCGACGAATGACTGTCTGCGCCACGCACCGATGTCTGTGATCGATCGCCTCAAAGAGTACGCCGTGACCCACCAGCGGGGGATCGTCCACGATCTCCTGTTCGCGCTTGTGTGGGTTGGACTCGTCTCGGCGATCTTTAGCGTCGTTGACGGGCCGCAGTGGGCCTACTACCTGCTGATGCTGACCGGCGTTCCGGCGTACTTTGGCTTCGTCTACTCCTGGCAGCTCGCCAAACAACAGCACGCCACCGATCCGCCGTAGTCGGCAGCCGACAGGCCTTTGCGCCGAGGCGGTGAGCATCCCACATGGACCACAAGCGGGCACTCACCAGCGTGGATCTGCGGGCGCTGGTGCCCGAGTTGTCGGCGTACACGGGCGCCGTCCTCGATAAGGCCTATCTCTATGGCGAGGATCTCGTGCGGCTGAAGCTCCGTGACTTTGAACGCGGACGGATCGAGTTACTCATTGAGGTCGGCGACCGCAAGCGCGTTCATACCGTCGACCCGGAGCATGTTCCTGATGCTCCCGAGCGACCGCCGAACTTCGCGAAGATGCTCCGTAACCGAATCGCGGGTGCCAATCTCGTTGGTGTTGAGCAGTACGGCTTCGACCGCATTCTCCAGTTTCACTTCGAGCGCGAGGACACAGAGACGACTATCGTCGCCGAACTCTTCGGCGATGGAAACGTCGCCGTTCTTGATGCGGATGGGACCGTCATCGACTCACTCCGGACGGTTCGATTGAGTTCGCGCACCGTCGCCCCTGGTGCCGCCTATGGCTTTCCGGAGGCCCGGGTTGACCCGCTCGCGCTTGAGTACGACCCCTTCCGCGAGCGAATGGCCGCCTCAGAGACCGATCTAGTGCGGACGCTTGCGACCCAGTTCGACCTCGGTGGCGATTGGGCGGAGGAACTGTGTACGCGCGCGGGTGTCGAGAAGACCCTCCCAATCGCGGAGGCAACCGACGAACAGTATGAATCACTATACTGGGAGCTGAACGCCCTCGCCGATCGTCTTGAAGAGGGGCCGCTTGATCCCCGGGTGTACTATACCGACGAACAGCCGATTGATGTCACCCCGCTCCCGTTCGAAGAGCGGGCCGGCCAGACGGCCGAACGCTTCGAGAAGTTTAACGCCGCTCTCGATACTTACTTTCACGCGCTTGAGACGACGACCGAGGAGGAGACCCAGCCTGCAGAGCCGACCCGCCCCGACTTCGAGTCGGAACTTGAGAAACAACAGCGAATTATCGAACAGCAACGCCAGGCAATCGCGGATTTTGAGGCGGACGCCGAGGCCTACCGCACACAGGCCGAGAAACTGTACGCTCACTACGATCTCGTTGATGAACTTCTTTCGACCGTTCAGCGGGCCCGTGAAGCGGGTGAGGACTGGCCGAGCATCGAGTCGACCCTTGCGGCCGGTGCCGACCAGGGAATCCCAGCGGCCGAAGCGGTTGAGTCCATTGACCCAGAAGAGGAGCGCCTCCAGATTCGCCTTGACGAGCAGACCATCTGGCTTGACGTCACGGCCGATCTCGAACACAACGCCGACCGACTCTACACTGAGGCCAAGCGGATTGAGGAGAAAAAAGCCGGGGCGGAGGCGGCCATCGAGGACACGAAAGAGCGTCTTGAAGAGATCAAAGCCCGGCGCGAGGCCTGGGAGGCCGACCCGGAATCGGACGACGAGTCCGACGAGGACGCCGCCGAGACACGCACGGACGAGGAGTGGCTCTCGATGGCGTCGATTCCGGTGCGCGGGGCCGATGACGATGCCTGGTACGAGCAGTTCCGGTGGTACCGGACCCGCGATGGGTTTCTGGTCATCGGCGGACGGGACGCCGATCAGAACGAGGCGCTCGTCAAGAAGTACCTCGAACCGGGCGATCGATTCTTGCACACACAGGCGCGCGGCGGTCCGGTGACGATTCTCAAGGCCGCCGGACCGAGCGAATCAGGGGCAGACGTGACTATCCCCGAACAGGCCGAACGGGAGGCCGCCCAGTTCGCCGTGTCGTATTCGTCGATCTGGAAGGATGGTCGTTATGCCGGTGATGTCTACGCCGTCGACCACGATCAGGTCTCGAAGACCCCTGAAAGTGGTGAGTTTCTTGAGAAGGGGGCCTTCGCGATCCGCGGTGACCGCACCTACTACGACGATGTTGCCGTCGGTGTGGCGGTCGGGATTTCCTGCGAACCGGATACACGAGTCATCGGTGGGCCGCCGGTCGGGATCGACGAGCGGACCGTGACCGCCATTCACGTCGAGCCTGGACGGTATGCCCAGGGCGATGTCGCCAAGCGGATTTACCGGACCTTTCGCGAACGTTTCCGTGACACCGATTTTGTCCGTGCGGTCGCCAGCCCCGACCGCATCCAGCACTTTCTTCCGCCAGGCGGCAGTCGAATCGTCGAAGAGTAGCACACTTACGACCGGCTGCCGTCAATATCGACATGCGCATCCAGGACCGGGAGCAACTTGAAGGCGAGCGCGAGCGGGTGACGGTTGTCCCCGATAGCCTCGATGACCTGTGGCATCTCCAGTATGTGATCGAACCGGGTGACCGGGTCGCCGGCGATACGACCCGGCGGATTCAGCGCGAGGACGATCAGCTCCGGGATACCGGCGGCGAACGCGAACATATCTGGGTTGCACTCGATGTCGAGGATGTTGAGTTCCACAAGTTCGCAAATCGACTCCGGATCGGCGGTGTCATCGCTGAGTGCTCCCGGGAGGACCAACTGGGTCTTCATCACACGCTCAATATTGAGGTCCACGACGAACTCGACATCGAGAAGATATTCAAACCCGATCAGCGTGAGCGTCTTGCGGAGGCGGCGGCAACCACCGATCAACCGGAGGTTACAATCGCAACCGTCGAAGAGGGGGAGGCGGTCGTGTACACGGTTGAGGAGTATGGCACAGAACAGCGCGGCCGGTTTACCGGGACGACCGGTAAGGGCGAGTACGCCCGTGCCCGGAGTGAACTCTTCGAGGAACTGACCGATGCGCTTGTCAGGATGGATCCGGACGCGATTGTCCTGGCTGGCCCGGGATTCACCAAACAGGACGCCCGCGAGCATATCGTCGAAGCGGCGCCTGAACTTGCCGATCGACTCTCGACGGTCGACACGAGTGCTGGCGGCGACCGCGGGGTCCATGAGGCCCTCAAGCGCGGAGCCGTCGAAGACGTGCGCGAGGAGACGCGGATCGCCGAGGAGGCGGAACTCATCGACGTCCTCATGGAGCGGATTGCCGACGGTGCGAAGGTCGCCTATGGTCCTGAGGCGGTCGCCGAAGCGGCGGAGTACGGCGCAGTCGAGACACTCCTCGTGCTTGATGATCGGCTCCGCAAGGAACGTGCCGGTTCGGGTGAGTGGTCGATTGATGTCGACCAGGTGGTTGAGCGGGTTGAACAACAGGGCGGCGAGGTCGTAGTGTTCTCGGGGGAGTTTGAGCCCGGTCAGCGGCTTCACAATCTCGGCGGGATCGCGGCACTCCTTCGCTATCGGCTCCAGTGAGCGCCGCCGCGGAGGCTTTATTCGTGTGGTGTGCAAACCGCCTGTATGGCCGACCGAACCTGCCATCGGCGGGACTGTGACCGGGATGCCGTCTTTCTGGTAACCGAACGCTACGAGGAGGAGACCGGCCACGGAACTGTCGAGGCGGAGGCGGCGCTGTGTCTTACACATACCAACGAGGAGCATCCACACAACCTCGATCAGGCCGGCCCGAACTATCGTTTCGTGATTGAGCCACTTCCGGGTGTGGATCCCGCTACTCTCCCATCCTCGGAGTGATCGATCCTCTTGCGGGCGGTAACTCCGGAATGCTTTTAGGTGAACCTAAACATACTGGGAGGCACCGCAATGTCAACGCCGCGTCACCGGTCTCGCGATCACGTCGCCACCGAGGGTGACACCGCTGTCGACCAGTCAACCCCCACCGGAGACGTGATCCTCTCGCTTACGGATGTCTCACGAACCTTTGGCGGGACCGATGGGATCAGGGACCTCACGATTGATGTCCACCGTGGCGAACTGCTGACGTTGCTTGGTCCGTCCGGCTGTGGAAAGACGACGACGTTGCGAACGATCGCTGGGCTTGAACGACCGGACGCGGGACAGATCACGATCGACGATACGGTGGTTGCCGACGACGATACCTTCTATTCCCCCGAACAGCGCGATGTGGGGTTGGTTTTCCAGGAGTTTGCGTTGTTCCCACACCTGACAGCCGCGGAGAATGTCGCCTTCGGCATCCAGCACCTCGCGGCGGATGCCCGCGCCGATCGGGTCGATGAGCTCTTCGACCTGGTCGGACTTCAGGCCCACCGCGAGCAGTATCCCGAGGACCTTTCCGGCGGACAAAAACAGCGCGTTGCACTCGCCAGGGCACTGGCCCCAGAACCAGCACTCATCCTTTTAGACGAACCGTTCTCGAATCTCGACCGCGACCGGCGCGTCGAGATGCGTGAGGAGGTGCGGCGGATCCTCACGACCGCTGGTGTCACAGCGGTGTTCGTTACACACGATCAAGAGGAGGCACTCGCCATCTCAGACCGCATTGCCGTCGTTCGTGACGGCCGCCTTGAGCAGGTCGGCCACCCGGAGGCAGTGTTCCAACGTCCTGCCTCGCGGTTCGTCGCCGACTTCTTCGGTGACGCTGGATTTCTTCCGGGCGTGTATCGGCGAAACGGTGTACAGACACCCCTTGGACCCCTTCCAATCGAGCAGTTTGAGGGACTCGCGGAGCGTCCACCCGGCACGGAGATCGACATTCTGGTCCGACCGGACGATGTGACAGCACGGACCGCTTCCGCCGGTCAGGCAGACGGCCACATCAGCTATCGGCGCTACCGTGGTCCGATGGTGCAATACCGCGTCCGGCTTGCGGATGGCACAGTCGTTGAGTGTCTCCACAATCACACCAGTGATCTTGCGCTTGAGGCGCCTGTCGCCGTCGAGATCGACACCGACCATCGGCTGTGGTGGTTCCCCCGCGAGTGATCGGCCCTCCGGATTCCACCGTGTCAGGAGGTACCGCGGTGGAAACAAGCCTTAACTGCCGAACGCTCCTAAGCCGATGTAACATGCACAAAGACGAGTTATTGCAACTGCACGAGCAGATGGTGACGATCATGAACCACTTCCGCGAGCGCGAGGATGTTGATCCGTCGCTGTTTGAACCCTACGAGGAACTTGAGGTTGATCCCTCTCACGTCCACAAGTCGAAAAACGAACACAAACACGCCGTCTTCGTCTTGGGGAATGCTCTCGCCAATGCCATGAGTGAGGACGAGTTCTCTTCGGCCGGCCGAATCGGCAAACGTATGCAGGAGTTGGCCGAGGACACGGAGCAGAAAATCTGACCGGTCGGAAGGTATTTGAACTGGATCCGACTGGTCCCGATAAGATATGAGCGATCGCATCGCGAGTCGGATTGATGACTGGTCGACACGACCGGTTTCTGACGGACATCGCGGACTCCACCAGCTTGCCGATGACTCCTTTACAGGTGCGATCGACGCGTCGGCACTCGATATTACGGTGGTGATGCTTAACGGTCGGGTGATCGGCGTGTTTGGCGGCGCTCTTGATACGCTTGAGGGAGCCGCGTTGACGGCCTACGAGGCCCCTCACCCAGCGCTGCCGTTGTTGTGGGTCATGCGTGCCGACGCCGGAAGTCCTCGTGCACAGTACTATACCGAGGAGACGCCCCTCTCGGAGGTCGATGACACGCTTTCCTCTGGAGGATTCACCGGATTTATCGAACTCAGCGAGAATGTCCTGAGTGGCGACTACTATCAGCTCTATTACGGTGGACGCTCTTTGAGTGTCGCGTTTGTCGGACAGGCCGAACAGGTATTGACCGACGAGGAGGCGTTCAATCGCGCCGCCGATGAGGTGGGCATCTACGAGGTATACGACGCATCGGTGTCGGTCCAGGAACTCCCAGAGCGGCCGCCGGATCCGGAGCCGACAGCCGAATCCGAGCCTCGGTCGATGGCATCGATCGATTCGCCCGACGCGTCCTCGACGGATGAGACGACCTCTGCCCCCGACACGACGCCGACCGCGGAGTCACCCTCTTCTCCGACGTCCGGTGCCGACAGTGAGCCCTCAGCACCGGACCCACCGGCCGATGCCCCCGTTGATGGTGTCGAGGTCACCACCAGCACGGATACCGCCGATCAATCGGCCGTCTCCGACGCCGAATACGACCAACTGCAAGCCGAGCGTGACGAACTCCAGACGACTGTTACGGAACTGCGTCAGACCAATGCCGAACTGCGCGAGCGGATCGCCGAGCTTGAGGCCCGGCTCGAAGCGGCCCCGACTGCGGACCCGCCGGATACCGAGCTCACCCCGCAGTCCGCACTCGCACAGACGAACCTCTTTGTCCGATACGACTCGAAGGGTGAGCCGACCCTTGGAGACGTGCTTCACGACCCAGTGGATCGGATGGAACTAGAGGCGAATCTCCGACTCGAACACAGCACACAGTTCGATGCCGCGAACGCGACCGTCGGCGGCGAGCCGTTTCGTGCGTTTCTTGAGGGGACACTTGAGTTCCGGTTTGCCGAGTGGCTTCTCCAGACACTCGTTCACGAGATCAAGGAGACAAACAACGAGGACGGACTACGTGACCTCTACCGGCTGATCCCAGAGATCGACCGGATCCAGTTCTACGGTGAAGTCACACTCGAGTCCAACGATACAGAGACTGAGGCCGGATCGATGCCGTTCGACGTGATCGCTCGCGGGCAGATGGGCGATCCGCTACTGGTCGCAACAATCGAGGCATCGAACGACCCCGTTACTGAGCCGACGATCGCCGATCTCCACGAGTCGACCGCCGCGGCTGTCCGTAGTCACCCATCGATCGGAGCTGCCTTCGCTGTGACGGCGAGTTTCTTCGAACCGGAGGCATTACAAGCCACGGCGGAACTGACCGGAAGCGGCCTCCTCAGCTTCGACGCGCGGCGGAGTCACGTCAAGGTCACGCGGACGGAAGGATATCATCTCTGCCTTGTCGAGGTCCGCGGACAGCGCCACCACCTCGCGGTGCCCGAACTGTGAGGATCCAAAAGACGTGATAAGAAGCGAGAGAACGGACAGACCGGACTGCTCAGCCTTCGACCTCGGCCGCCTGCTCAAGTTTCATGTCCGAGAGCGTCTCGACCGTTTCGTCGATTTTTTCGTCAAGTTCGTCGATGAACTCGGCCGTGTGCTCGGTGGTAATCGCGCCCTGACTAGAGGGTTCGATGAGGTTCTCCTCTTCGAGGACACGCAGGGAGTAGCGGACCTTGTGATGGGGATATCCTGTCTCGTTCGACATCTTGACGATGCCGATTGGCTCGTTCTCGATGACCATTCGGAGGACCTCGAGGTGGCGCTCCAGCATGTCGACCTCCTTCTCTAGTCTGTCTATCATGGCATTTGTTAACTTGTCGTGGCAGGGTTTAAAGGTTGCGTACGACCGTCACGCCGGCAGACAACCGTGTGAACAGGTATCGAAGTGGGTGGCTTAACCGTTCCGATCGGACGGATCGGGGGAGGGATCGAAATCCCTTTTTCTGGTGGGAGAGGTGACTGAGGTACATGATCGCCACCATCGTCGGAGCGCAGCTCGGCGACGAGGGGAAGGGCGGGATCGTCGACCTCTACAGCGACGATGCCGACATCGTCGCACGGTACCAGGGCGGCGACAATGCCGGTCACACGGTCGTCGAAGACGGCGAGGAGTTCAAACTCTCGCTGGTGCCGAGCGGCGCGATCCGGGGGAAGGTCGGTGTACTCGGGAACGGGTGCGTCGTGAATCTCCGGACCTTCTTCGACGAACTTGACGCGCTTGAGGCGCGCGGGCTTGACCCGGATGTCAAGATTGCCCGTCGGGCCCACGTCATTCTGCCGTACCACCGCGTGCTCGACAGTCTCGAAGAGGATGCCAAAAGCAGTGACGACCTTGACGCCGGAACGACCGGCCGCGGAATTGGCCCAACCTACGAGGACAAGGCCGGCCGCCGCGGCATTCGCGTCGGGGATCTGCTTGATCGGTCGGTCTTGGCCGACCGTCTGGAATACGTTGTTGCCCAGAAGCGTGCGCTTCTTGAATCGGTCTACGGCATCGAAGTCTCCGAACTCGATGTTTCGATCGATGGGATTGACCCCCAGCGGGCATTTGATGCCGACGCGCTGCTTGAGGAATACGCTGAGTACGGCAAGCGGCTGCAGGCCGAAAACCGGACCGTTGACGCCGGTACCTTCCTTGCAGACCGGGACGACGCCGGGGCCAATCTGCTCCTTGAGGGCGCACAGGGAACGGCTCTTGATATCGACCACGGAATCTACCCCTATGTTACCTCCTCGAATCCGACGGCCGGCTACGCGTCGACCGGTACCGGCCTCGGCGTGACCCGCGTCGGTCAGGGTGAGGTTATCGGTGTAATCAAGGCCTACCTCTCGCGGGTTGGGACCGGCCCCCTTCCGACCGAACTTGGTGATCTCGACAGCGCCGACGGCGAGCCGACCAGCGAGGACGACCGGATCGCTCATTACATCCGCGAGCGCGGCGGTGAGTATGGGACGGTCACCGGTCGTCCGCGACGTGTCGGCTGGATTGATGTGCCGATGCTCCGTCACGCCGTCCGAGTTAACGGAATCACCGGCCTGGCAATCAATCACCTCGATACGCTCGGCGGGCTCGATACGATCAAGGCCTGTCATACCTATACGCTTGATGGCGAGACCCAGACGGTCATGCCGACGACGACCGAACGCTGGGGGCAGTGTGACCCCTCCTACCGGACCTTCGACGGCTGGCCGGAGGCCGACTGGGAGGCCATCGCGTCGGAGGGATATGAGGCTCTCCCGGAGAACGCCAAAACCTACGTCGAGTACCTCGCTACCGAGCTGGACGTCCCGATCTATGCGCTTGGGGTCGGCGCCGACCGCGACGCGACGATTATTCGACGTGCCCCATTCGAGTAACCGTCAGCGCAAGCGCAGCCGCAAGTAAGACATAAGCCACCGGCCACCTTCACCCTGCATATGAAGGAATCTACGCTCGAAATCCTCCGGTGTCCCATCGACAAAAGCGAGCTTGAGCTTGAGGTTGAAGAACGCGACGACGATGAGATTCTAGAGGGAACACTGATTTGTGCCGAATGTGGGGAGCGCTACCCCATTGAGGATGGTATCGCGAACCTTCTGCCTCCGGACATGCGCGAGGAAGCACCTGCGTGAGTGCTGTCGGGGAGAAGCTTTTTTCGACCCTCCCGTCTACAGCCCGAACGTGGACGAGTTGGTCGTCGACTTCAACGATCGCGGGATGGACTCGATCAACCCCGCGACTGCCCATTTCGAGGCCGACGGAGCCTTCCGTATTCGTCTGCGCACGCACGACCGACCGGCACGCGTACATCTCCGACTCGATGATGCTCTTGCGGCCATCGCGAGTCTCCCGGACCGTCACTACCTCGTGACCCCCGACGAACCGACGGAGGTGCCGGTTCATGTCCCCGATGGTCAGGTCGGACGCGGGCGGATCACCATCGAGACCAGCTATGGGACTGAATCGACGACAGTCGGTGTCGAGGTCGACCCCGAGTTCGGTGACGACCCGAATCCGCCCCCGGTGTCCGATCAGCCTCCCGAGTCGGACTCGTCAAGCGGCGTTAGCCTCTCGTTTGACCCGGGTATTCTTGCGATCCTCGCTTTGGCGATTCCGGCGCTCCTTGCGGTCGGTCTTGTGCTCCAGGCTTTCGGCCGCCAACCGCTTGTCATCGTCGGCTCCGGGGTAGTTATCACGACAATCCTCCTCGGTGTCGGGTACCTGTTCGCTGTACCGCGCGGCCGATAGAACCGCAACGACTATCGACAGGACCGTTCAGTGCAGGCGCATGGCTGACGACTCGATTGCCGACCGCACGCGTCGCGCTCTCCGGGAGCAACCCTTCCTCCACGAGGCGCTTCGGGCAGGGATACTCAACTACCGGGCGGCTGCCCGCACACTTGATGTGACCGGCGACACTGATGCGATCGCGACTGCCCTGCGACGATACGGCGAGGGCCTATCGAGGGAATCACCGCCCAGCTTGACGGTCCGGATGCGCCGCAATGTCTCGATCGCGACGGACGCTGTCGACCCGGGGCTCCTCACCGTCGGCTCGGCGACAATCCGAGATGACGGTGCCGGCGACGCAACGGCTCTGTTGTTGCGCGGTGCTGACGCCCGGACCCTCGCTCGTGCGACTCTTCGTCTTACCCTTGAGGACATCACGCCTCTTGCGGCCGGCATTGCTGAGGACATGGCGATCCTCGCGGTCCCAGCCGATGCAGGTACTACCGCGCTGCGTGCGGTTGAATCGATCAGTTGAGTCGTCATCGGACCGACGGGTTCAAGCAGACTCCGCTGAGTAACTATCAGCAATGTCACTCCGCGTGACGAACACTCTGACGGGCGAGGTAGAGCCCTTCGAGCCAGCGGACGATACCGTTCGGCTCTACCTGTGTGGGCTTACCACGTCCGATCCCGCGCACTTAGGGCACGCGCGGACCTGGGTGCACACTGACGTAATCCACCGGTGGCTTGAACACACGGGCTACACGGTCCAACACGTCGAGAATTTCACTGATGTCAACGAGAAGATTGTCGCCCGAGTCGGTGAGGACGGCCCCGACGAGGCGGCCGTCGCCGAGCACTATATCCAGGAGTTCCTTGATGTGATGCGACGACTGCGGCTCAAGCGTGCGAGCGTCTATCCTCGCGTCACCGACCACATCGATGAGATTATCGAGATGATCGAGACGCTCGTCGAGCGCGATTACGCGTATGTGTCGAATGGCTCGGTGTACTTCGATGTCACCGCCTTCGAGGACTATGGCACGCTCTCGAACCAGGCGCTTGATGACATGCAGGCTCAGGGCCCGGCCGACGAGCGCGCTGAAAAGCGTCATCCGGCGGATTTCGCTCTCTGGAAAGCCGGTGGTGTCGACCCCGAGGATATCGCCGAACACCGTCATCCAGAGGCCGCCCCGGCTGAGGAAGCCTGCACCCACGCCATGACCTGGGACTCGCCGTGGGGCGAGGGTCGGCCGGGCTGGCACATCGAGTGCTCGGCTATGTCGACAACCTATCTCGGCGCTCCCTTCGATATCCACGTGGCCGGTGAGGATCTCGTCTTTCCACACAACGAAAACGAGATCGCCCAGGCCGAGGCCGCTACGGACAGGGGCTTTGCCAACTACTGGCTGCACATCGGTCTACTGGAGACTGAGGGCGAGAAGATGTCTTCGAGTCTCAAGAACTTCTTTACTGCCGAGACTGCCCTTGATGAGTTTGGTCCGGACGTTGTCCGCACGTTCTTGCTCTCGACGACCTACACCGACAAGCAAACCTACTCCGAGGCTGCACTCAAGGAGGCCACCGAGCGATACGATCGGCTGGCCCGTGGCGTTGAGCAGGCGCGCGAGGCGGCTGATAGTCCTGCCGCCTCCCCAAAGGTCACTGATGAGGCCCTCCGAGCGGCGGTTGCCGAGACGACCGAGGCGGTTTCGGCCGCCATGAATGACGACTTCAACACCCGTCGAGCGCTGGCGGCGCTTGATGAGCTCACGAATGCGGTGTTCGCTCACATCGATGATAGTGACCGATACGACTACGTGGGGCTTCGTGACGCCATCGATGTCTACGAAACCTACGGCGGAGAGGTCCTCGGACTGTCCTTCGGGACCGATATCGAGAGTGAGGTCCATCTGGTTGAGGACCTTGTTGAACTGGTGCTTGAACTCCGAGAGGACGAACGCGCTGCCGGCAACTACGAGCGGGCCGATGCCCTGCGCGACAGTTTAGAGGCCCTCGACATCGAGGTCCAGGACACCGACGACGGCCCGACTTATCGACTGTGAGGTGCTGACGCGAACGCGCCCATTACCGGTCACGCAAGTCGACATCCGTCCGGTCGACGTTGAGATAGTAAAACGGCGGACCGGCGCCGGCCTCAACGATCCGGAGGTCCTCGAAGTCCTCGTCGTGGACGACGTTTGGACTCCCCTGCTCGGTCACGTTCGCCGCCACGATCGCCCCTTCGACGTAGGTGTCGCCACCAAGATAGACACTCGATTCGGGACCGTACAGCAGTCCGTAGATGTCAGGAGTCCCCGTATTCCCGCTGTCTTTATCCATCGTCGCGTTAGCCGAAAAGAACAGCCGGGTCTGCGTGGGATCCGACTGGTTGCCGATCACGGCATTACCATTCGAGGTCACCGAACCGTTGACATACAGCGTCAGGTTGCGTGCGCCGGTGACAGTGATATCAGAGTTTTTGATATCGATTGTATCGTCCACATAGATCTCGATATCACCACCAGCGGCGGTCGTGTTCGCCGTTATCTTCCCTGTGATGCGCTCAGTGCAATATAGTCGTGATTCGGTCAGTTCCTCTCCGGAGACATCATCCCCCATTTCTCCGCAGGCATCATGCTTCGCCTCAACGAGCCATGTTACCGGCGTCGCCGTAGGATCCTCGATGACCGCTTTATCGGCGCCGGTGAACACGAATGGCACCGAAAACTGGACTGTCAGTTGGTTTGTTGTTCCCTCATCACATCCCTCGACAACCGCCCCGGCGGTCCGCTGCTCGAAGTATGCTGCCCACGCCGGGCAGAACTGACTCTCGATTGTCGCGCGGACCGTGCCATTCTCTAGGGGGTTCGACTGATCGGTGGTTGGATACGCCTGTGATTGATTGACTCGAAGCGCCGTTCCCGCCACCGGAACATCCGCCGCATAGTCCGATTTGAGTCTGATCGCATCCACGAGCATCGTCCCCTCGTCAGTCGCGCGGTACTCGATCGACGGTGGTCGCAATAGGAGCGGCTCGCCTGTGTCATCGACCCGCCAGATCCCGCCCGACTGGTATACTAGCCGGGTGTCGCCAATCCGGTAGACCAGCGCGTTCAACGACGTGTCGATCACTTCTGTCTCGGTGTCCCCCTGGTCGTGGACGATCCGGAGCTGGCCATCCTCAATCACCCGTATCTCGTCCCCGCCCTGGAACCGGAACCCCGCCGTGGTCTCGCCGGTGGTCAGCCCGTCGACGTCGGCGGCGAACCGCTCAAGGGCGTCTTCGGCCTGTGTCAGCCCGATCCGGTCACTAGTGTCCTCAACGACCGCCATCCCGACGAGCACCAGGCTCGTCGTTCCAAGCGCAACGAATCCCGCGATGAGGACGTACCCGAGGACAGTTGACACCCCCCGGTCAATTCCTCGGGACGGACGCCAGGCCATGTTCTGATAGTACGATGGAATAGCCTAACAGTGTTTGGACAGCCGGCGATCGTCCGCATCGACCGCACTCGCTCATACGTCCCGCTCAATGACGAACTCAGTGAATTGTCGGAGCTCGGCCTCCGGACCATCGCGGAGGTCAAGCTCGTCGAGATGCGCACGCGCCTCAGCCGCCAACTCAAGTGCGCTTTCGCGGGCGTACCCGATCGCGCCGGAGGACTGTATGATGTCGATTGCCTCGTGAATCTCCGTGTCGTCGTTCTCCTCGGCGGCGAGGATTTCGCGCAACCGCTCGGCCCGCGTTTCGGGGGCCGTCCTGAGCGCCTGGATGACCATGAGCGTGGTCTTCCCTTCTCGGACATCGTTGCCGAACTCCTTGCCGAACTCGCCGGCCTCGCCGATCGAGTGCTCGATATCGAGGATGTCATCGCCGATCTGGAAGGCGATTGAGACCTTCTCGGCGTATCTGGCAACCGCCTCCTCAACGGCCGGCGGCTGATTGGTTACGATCGCCGCGAGACGGGCGACAATCCGACCGAGACATCCCGTCTTGCAGGCACACATTTCGAGATACTCCGCCTCGGAGACCTCGACCGTCGGGTCATTATGCCAGCAGATGTCCATCCCTTGGCCGAGGTGGGTCCGGTTGAGTTCATGCATGAGCATCTCGTAGGCCCGCATCCGTGTCTCCGTGTCAAGATCCCCCGGACCGTGAGTCACGAGCTTTAGTGGAATGAAGTACATCGCGTTACCGGCATTTAACGCGATGTCGCTGCCGTAACGCCGGTGCAACGCGGGCTCGCCGCGGCGTTTGGTTGCCTCATCTTCAACGTCGTCGACGATGATCGTTCCGTTGTGGAGAATCTCTGGAATCGTCGCGTAGTGTAGGTACTCCTCGGGGTTCTCACCGAAGGCATCGACGAACACAAGAAACAACACCGCCCGCCAGCGCTTGCCACCGCGATCAAGAAGCTCCCAGATCGGATCCGCAAGGGCTCGCTGGAGACTCTCGACATCGTACTCATACGTTGGAGCCCCAAAGAACTCGCGCAGGTAGGCCTCGTCGATTTCGCGGGGGAGCACCTCCTCGATCGCCGCGTCGACCGCCGGTCGCCACTCCGCAAGTGTCTCCCGCATACTTCGAGTCTAACGAGGCCGTGCAAAAAACTTGAGCCATCGTCGCTCGTGGAGCTACAAATACTTAAGCGCCTTCCAGTCGACGAAATTACATGGACGACGCCTGGATTGGCGCCACCTATCGAAGTGATCCCGGCTGGTCGCTGCTCGAACGGTTGGTCGATGTCGGCTCGCGGATGGCCGGTACCGACGGCGAGGCCGCTGGCGCACGTCTTGTTGCTGAGGCGCTCGGACAGATCGACGCAACAGATGTCTGGACAGAGTCGTT
>Ga0207714_1000135_pt1 | contig 47706 bp, 48 predicted proteins | sample PonA232FremontCA_2_FD_187270 | JGI IMG/M metagenome (GOLD analysis project Ga0207714, IMG submission 187270) | Marine sediment microbial community from Fremont, CA, USA - Pond A23 Sediment 2 (SPAdes) | ecosystem: Environmental > Aquatic > Marine > Unclassified | place: USA: Fremont, California... | reverse complement strand
CGGTGACCGACTCAACCGTAACGGTCCACTCTATCGCTTCGCTCGTCGTATTAGACGGAGCATCAGCCGGTGGTGCGCCTGTACATCCGGCGACAAAGAACACAAGCACAAGCGCGACAACGTGTCCGCGCATTCGTCGGGGCCAACCGAGACGGAGTAATGAGCCTATCGTCTGCCCTCTTGTGCTCTACCGGTTGAGAAGGGCGAGTGTCTCGGGATCAAACCTCAGAGCAGTTGACACGTAGCGAGCGGAAGCCAACCCCCTCAGGGCTGTCTTTTACCCATAAGTTCTCCGAGGTCCAAACGGACGTTTCAGACGCTGTCGAACCCACTCTGTTCTCGGAAAATCAAGATGAAGAGTGATCCGGGCAGTGATATCGGTAGCGGAGGATTGCTGAATGTGATAAACGAGATTGGCAAGATCGTCCCATAGAAGTGTTATGTTGACAGATATCGAAGTTTCGACCGGGGATATTGACCGCAACAACGACTCAGGTTGTGGGTAAGAGACAGGGCTTCAGCCGTGAGAGGATGTCAATACTGAGACCATTGGCGGCGCTGTCGTGTCCCGTCTATCCTCACCACAACAGACACTCATCAGGGAAGCGTCCAGTCGATGTCGAGCGCGCGGCGACGGAACCGGGGGTAGGTCACCACCTCGAAGGTCGCATTTGCCGCTGCGTCGGTCGCGAGCGCGGCGACCATCAGGTATGCGACATCCGCGCGGGTCGTTACGCCCCAGAGCTTCGCCCCCGGCTCGGCAACCGTGGTGCCGTGTGTCCGGCTGCCGCCGACGAGGACGCCCGGTCGGAGGATCGTGTGACGGATCGCGGCATCCTCAATCGCCGCCTCGGCGTCGGCCTTCGCCCGTTGGATCGGTCCGATCGCCACGTCAAACAGCCGTGCCAGTGGACTCGCCGGGCCGGATCCCACGCCGAGGGCGGACTCCATCACGAACGCCGCCACGTCTGCGTCAACGGCCGCCTCAAGTAGTGCCTTGTTTCCCGCTCCGTCGACCAGTGGCCCATCGCCAAGGAGATCTGCGGGCCCTGATCCAACGGCCGAGAGCACGGCGTCAACACCCGCGACGGCGGTATCAAGCGCCTCAGGAGCGAGCAGGTCGTCGACCACGACGTCGTCAGCGCCATCGGCCCGGAGGCGTGACCGGGCGTCGGCCGACCGGGTGAGAGCCCGCACCTCGACGTCAAGCGGCGCGAGTACGCGAAGCAGTTCCTGGCCGGTGTCCCCCGTTGCACCAGCAACGAGTACCGTGTCGACTGGATCAATGGACATACACGACGTTATGAGTTCGTCCTACAAGAGCGACTCCACCGCGGTGGCGTTACTCGACCGCGACGACTTCGACGTTGAATTCCAGCGTTTCGCCGGCGAGGGCGTGGTTGAAATCGATCCGCACGACCTCGTCGTCAACGTGTACGATCCGACCGACGTCGCCGCGTTCGGTTTCGACGCGGTCACCCTCATCGGGGACCTGTCCATCGAGCATCTCGATGAACTGTTCAGCGTCGTACGCCTGGAGCAACTCGTCATCGTGTTCGCCGTAGGCCTCCTCCGGTGGGATGACGAAGGTCGGGGTGTCGCCGACCTCACAGCCAACGAGTCCCTCTTCAAGTCCGGCAATGATCTCACCGGCTCCGACCTCGAAGGTCAGCGGCTCGTACTCCCGATTTGGCTGTGCGTCGTCAAGACCGGCCTCTTCGGCGACCGAAGCGCGTGAGGTATCGAAGACGTGGCCGTCTTCGAACTGGCCGGTGTACTCAATGGTGACCGTGTCACCCGTAGCAATCGTCATGTGTTATCAAGAAGTTGTAGACGGATAAGTCGTCGTATCATCCCTCGACCGCCCCGGACTCCCAGCCCTCGCTGTGAATGCGCGCCTCTGGTGCGCCGAGCTCGCGGAGGCGGTCGGTTGTCTCGACAACCATCGGCGGCACCCCACAGACGTAGAAGTCTCGTTCGGCGAACGCGTCGAAGCGGTCCTCAAGATGCTCTTGGACGTAGCCGACACTGTCAAGCCAGTCCCACCCAGGATCCGAGAGCGTATAGGTAACCGTCAGGTTCGGATTGGCCGCCGCAAGGTCGTTCAACAGCCCGCGGAGGATGATTGACTCGGCCCGCTTTTCGCCGAAGATGAGGTGGGCGTTGCCGGTCCCCACCTGCAGATACTGCCGGAGAATTGCCACCAACGGGGTGATGCCCGTTCCACTTGCCAAAAGAGCGATGTCGCGGTCGGGATCAGCAAGGGTGAGATCGCCGTCAACGGGGCCGATAGTCACCTCGTCGCCACGGTCGCGAGTGTGCATGTACGACGACGCCAGGCCGTCCTCGTAGCGCTTGATCGCCAGGGTAAGCTGGTCAGTTCCCGGCAGGTTTGTCGGTGTATACGGTCGGACCACCCCCTCACCGCCGGCCTCAAAGTGGATAGTCGTGTGTTGTCCGGGCTCATACTCGAAGGTGTGCCCCGGCACCTGCAGGCGAAACCCCCGCACCCGCGGCGTGAGCCGATACGTGTCGCGAACGATGGCCGTGTGTGTCATCATTTCTCGTACCTGCCGAGCGACAATAAGCTGTCGGGTCACCCAAGATATATGATTTGTTCATCATCATAGTGCTCGTTTCGACGTTTGTATCCTTAGATTGTCAAATAATGAACGTGGCTCCGTCTCCGAGGTCCCTGTCAGAGCAGACAGGTATATATGCATACGGCAAAAAGACCCGCTAGTCCATGACAGACCGCATTAACCGACGGCGCGCACTCGAAGCGATTGGTGCAATCGGTGTTGCTGGCCTCGCTGGATGTACAGGCAACGGTGATGATGGTGACGACGGCGAGACCTCCGCGCTCTCTTGGCACGCCGGGGGTACCGGTGGTACGTACTATCCGCTCTCAAACGAGTTCAAGACGATCGTCGAGGAAAACACCGACTATTCACTTAACGTTCAGTCGACGGGGGCGAGCGTCGAGAATGTCGGCAGCCTACAGAGTGGCGACGCCGATTTCGCTCTCATTCAGAACGATATCGCCTATTTCGCCCGCAACGGCGAGGGCATTGAGACCTTTCAGGGCAGTCCGGTCGAGACCCTCCGTGGTGTCGCGACACTGTATCCGGAGACAATTACCCTCGTCACCCTCGCGGATAGCGGTATCACCCAGCTGTCGGACCTCTCGGGGGCGACGATCAACACCGGTGATCTCGGATCGGGGACGCAGGTCAACGCCCTTCAGATTCTCGATACTGTTGGTATCACCGACTTCGAAGAGCAAAACGCGTCGTTCTCACAGGCGGCCGACCAGCTCCGTGATGGCACCATCGACGCCTCCTTCGTTGTCGGTGGCTATCCGGTCGGCGCAATTGAGGAGCTCGCGAACACCAACGATATCGAGATCGTCCCGATCGCGGGCGAGGACCGCGAGGCTGTCAAAGACGCCGCCTCGTGGTTCGCCGACGACACGATTCCGGGCGGTACGTACTCCGGCGTTGAGGAGGATGTCGATACCGTTGCTGTCCAGGCGATGATCGCGACGCGGTCCGGCCTTGATGCCACTACCGTCGAGGACGTTACGGCCGCCATCTTCGACAACACTGACGATCTCACGATCAAGGCCGACTCCATTAGCGTTGAGACGGCCCAGGACGGCATGTCCATTGAACTCCACGAGGGTGCAAGCGCGTACTTCGAATAACGCACACCGCCTTCCCTCGTTGCCCCGTCCATGATCGGTATCGACCGGTCGGTCTTTCGCTGGTTCGCCCTCGTCCTCGTCGGACTCCTCGTCGCTGCCGGAGTCGTTATTGCAGCTCCCGCCGATCAGACACTCATCGTCGAGCGGGTTGACACCGGTGAATCCGTCATCCAGACATCCGTCGAGCAGGGGACCCTCGTTGCCCTTGAGTACACCCACAGTGTCGAGAAGACCCGGGTATACGATGCCTATCGGGTCAATGGGACGGCACTCGAAAATACCCGCATGGAGTTTGAGTCCTATGGCTGGGGCCTGCCAGCGACGGCCAACGTTACCCACGAAGACGGGATGTTCGTCTATGACCCCCCGGGGCAGTATGAACAGCTTCAGGTAGCGCCGGGTAAAATAGCCGATCACACCCTGATCGTCGGTGAAACCCGGTATGACCTCGTCGAACGGACCGACGGGACTTCGGTACGTATTCGCGTTCGCAACACCACACTCCCAGTGAGACTCCTCGGAGATCTCTGAGCCCCCGATGACTACCACGAATCCGCCGTCAGATGACGAGTCGACGCCCGATGCGGACGACCTTGTCCAGGAAATCCAGCGCAAGCGGAGTGTCACCGGCTGGCTGGCCGTTGCCGTTGCGTTGATTGGAATCGCCTTCTCGACATTCCAGATCCTCTTGGCCGCCAAGAGCTTCTACTGGACACTTCCGCTGCCTGTTGTCGGTGAGATCCAACTGGTCGGCCTCCAGTTACTCCAGGCGAACGCCATTCACGTCAGCTTCGCGCTGGTCTTGACCTTCCTCTTGTATCCACCCTCGACCGGTGATGGGGCGGTTGTCCGTACATTCGGGCGCGGAGCCGCAGGACTGCAGGCGCGTGTTGGTGCTAAGAGCGCTCTCGGCCGGACAGTCGCCACTGTGCGACGTGTCGGCCGGTGGGCGTTCGTCGATCCGGAAAAGGAACGCCTGACACCGATTGATGTCATTCTTTCGGGAATTGCCGTGCTCTCGGCGCTTTACTTTCTTACCGACTTCCAAGAGATCCAGGACATGCGCGTGCTCGGACTCGGTGCCGGCCGATCGGTTAATGAGATGCTCCCGCTGCTCGAATTCATTGGTGGCGTACCCGGGGGTGAACTCTCCTATGCGTTTTTGCTCGGCATTCTCGGGGTCGGGTTGGTGCTTGAGGCCACCCGTCGCACGATCGGTCTCCCACTGATGCTCATTGTTGCTGGGTTCATCGTCTACGCCCGCTGGGGATATCTCATCCCTGCTGGTGCCCCCTACGTGGGAGTCCTCTCGATTCCGCCCCTTTCCTGGGAGTCGATCATCCAGAACCTCTGGTACAACACGGAAAACGGCGTATTCGGAATCCCTGTCACCGTCTCCGTCCAGTTTATCTACATCTTCATTCTCTTCGGCGCGTTTCTTGAGAAGAGCGGCGCCGGCCAGTGGTTCATCAATCTCGCGTACGCTGCAACGGGTACCCGCACAGGCGGTCCGGCCAAGGCATCGATTCTCGCCAGCGGATTCATGGGAACGATCTCCGGCTCTTCGATCGCCAATACGGTCACGACGGGAACGTTTACCATCCCGTTGATGAAGCGCTCGGGGTATGACCCTGAGTTCTCGGGCGCCGTCGAGTCGGCCGCCTCCGCTGGCGGACAGATTCTTCCGCCGGTGATGGGGGCTGCGGCATTTCTCATTGTCCAGTATACCGCGACGCCGTTTGCCGACGTGATTGTGGTGGCGACCATTCCGGCGGTCGCCTTCTTCTTCGGCGTCTGGGTGATGGTCCATCTTGAAGCCCGTCGTCGCGGAGTCGGGGGCCTTGATTCAAGTGAGCTCATCAACGTCCGACCCCATCTCCGCCAGGGCTGGTTCTATCTTGTCCCGCTCGTCATGCTGCTGTATTTCCTGCTCGTCGAGCGGCTGTCGGTGTCGCGCTCGGCGTGGTACACCATCCTCGCCATCGGGGCGATCCTGGCGCTGGTGGCCGCATACGCCGATGAAACCCGACGACTGTTGCCGGCCGTACTCGGCGGCGTGGTTGCCCTTCAGTTCCTAACGTTCCTGCTGGCTGGTGTCGACCTCCTCGGTTTGGTCATCACCGGACCGCAGGGGGCAATGGCGCCCGCGGCGGCGCTGGCAGCGGTCCTTGGCAACCTCGGCTGGTACATCATCATCGCGGGCACCGTTGTGATGTTGCTACGGCCTTGGATAACTGCGCCGTTGCTTTCACTCGATCCAGGGGTCCAGTCGACGACCCTCAGCGTCTCCGAGGGACTTGATCGGCCGGACCTCAGTGATCACCAGCTGTTCCGGTACCTCGTTTACACAGGAAGCGCAATGGATAGTGGTGCTCGGACGGCGGTCCCAGTGGTAATTGCTGTCGCCGCCGCCGGGATCATCCCGGGGGTGATCAGTGTTTCCGGCCTCGGCCCGAATCTGGTATCACTCATCACCGAGGTCGCCGGCGGATCGCTTGTATTATTATTGCTTGTGACCGCCGTCGCGTCGATTATCCTCGGCATGGGGATGCCGACCACGGTGACCTACATTATCCTGGTATCGTTACTTGCTCCGGCACTTGTGGAGTTCGGGATCGCCGAACTCGCCGCCCACCTATTCATTCTGTACTTCGGTGTGATTGCCGATATCACGCCGCCGGTGGCCGTCGCCGCCTACGCTGCCTCGGGCGTGGCCAAATCCGACGCCTTTGAGACCGGGGTCAAGGCCTTCGCGCTGTCACTCAACAAGGCGATCGTCCCCTTTGCGTTCATCATCTCACCCGGCATCCTGCTGCTCAAAACCGGCGTTGAGGTGCCGAACTCCGATGATACCTACCGGGTGCTCACCGGCGGCGACCTCATGGATGTCGCCTTCTCGATTCCGGAGGTGGTCATCCCCATCGTGAGCCTCTTCATCGGGGTATTCGCCCTTGGCCCAACCGTTATCGGACACCTCTATGACACCGTCTCTGGGCTTGAACGCACCGGATTTGCCGTCAGTGCCGCGCTGTTGATGGTACCGACGCTTCTGGTGAGCGGTGTTTCGGACCTTCTCTCGCTGCTCGCACTCGGTCCGCTCCCCACCACGACGGCCGTCGACATCGGGCTCCGGATCGTTGGCGGTGTCTTATTACTCGGGCTGATGCGATACAACCACCGACGCGGCCGGCACAACGACGATGTTGAGGGCGCCCCGGTCTGAGGACTGGTGTTCGATACGATGTTGTCTCTTTGATGTGGCGCCAACGGATACCGTCAGCATCCGTGATTTATTTGGCTCTAACACGCAGTTGGGCCCGTGTCCATCCAGTACACGCCGATCGGTACCGTTCGTTCGCCCTTCGAAACACCCGATGCTGTCGGCCACGATCCTGACGCTGAAGGAGCGATTGTTCTTGACGACACGTATGCCGCCGGCCTCGATGGGCTTACAGGATTTTCTCACGTTGTGATACTCGCCGATCTTGATCAGAGCGAGACATCGTCGCTGATCGCTCAACCACCACATGCCGACGATGTGGAGGTCGGCGTCTTCGCCACCCGCTCGCCCCATCGGCCAAACGGCATTGCCGAAACAGTCGCCGAGATTCGCGCCCGTGATGGCGCTACGCTCAGCGTCCGCGGGATTGATCTCGTTGACGGCACTCCCGTGCTTGATCTGAAGCCCTACGTACCACGGGTGGCGCCGGCGGATGTTGAGACCGGATGGGTCACAGAGACGACTTGAATCTCTCCCGGCGCCAAGGCGCGAGGGGTTCTCTCGCTCTTCTTGACCTCCGCTTGCCCCGAAGCGCCGATTCCCACGGTGGAACGAGAGCACGGACCGGTCAGCATGACCAGCCCGCCGGCGGGCCAAGCCGCCGTTACACCGAATTGAGGAGAAAGCCCCCGACGTCAGCCCGTGAGAGGTCACATACGGGACTATCCCTCAAACTTCCGTAACCGCCGGTCCAGAGGGCAGCGTATATGTGGGTGGCTCCCTTGGACAGGACGAATGGCCGAGAAGGATCTTGATCTCCCAGCCGACCGTGAATCGCCGGTCGGTGCGCCCGTCGTCCGTGGGAACGAAGCTGTTGCTGGTGATCGTGCCGAGGACGCCATCCGATTTGACCCGGACGACCCCGACAGCCTAGAGCGCGCGACCGTGGAAATCCAGACGTTTGCCGAGATATCTGCGTCTGATGCCGAGCGGCTGTCGATCCTCCGCGGTGCGGCGGCGTGTGCCGCGCTCGTTCGGGGAGAGGGATCGTACAAGGCTGCCGCCAAACGAACGGACGTACCGGTTTCGTTCATCCGCAAGTGGGCGCGCGTCCACGACCTCCCGCGGGCTGTCCGGGTCACCGTCGCGGATGGGACGCTTGCCCCGACGGCAGCCAAGCATATCGCTCGTCTTGAGGGGCCGCTCCGGTACGACCTCACCTGGGCTACCCTCCAGCACGATCTGTCGGTCCGCGAGGTGCGGACACTTGCCTCCGCGCTCAAGTCGGGTGATGACCCCGACGCCGTCTTTGCCGCCCACGGCATCGACCTCTGCGGACTTCATCTTGAGTGTCCCCGCCCGGTGTATCGCGAACTCCACCGCCGGGCCGCCCTTGAGGAACGTCCCATTGAAGCGGTTATCGCCGATGCAATTGACGTCACCCTGTCCGAGGGTGAGGTCCCGGGGTGAGGCCATCGTTTGACTCTGCCGGTGGCGTAACGGCTACCCGGCCGGCCGAATAATTAATTCTGTGATCGACGTTATTAACTCACGGGCGCTGGCCACGATGATCGATAATGATGAGTCCTTCACGCTCGTTGACTCGCGGCCGGCCCACAAGTTCGAGGCATGGCGCCTTCCCGATGCGGTCAGCTTTCCGTTCGGGGCCCGCGAATCGCTTGATGAGGCACAACTCGCCACGTTTCGTGACATCGCCGCCCCGGACGAGCCGGTGGTCACCGTCTGTGGGAAAGGCGTCCGATGCGTCCACCTTGCGGTTGAACTCGCCGGCGCGGGGTACGAGCACCTTAAGACCGTTAGCGACGGCATGTGGGGGTATCTTGACCTCTATGAGACGGCGACAGCCACTCTTGATGAGGACTATCGTGTCGTACAGTTCCAACGCCGCGGGAAAGGCTGTCTCTCCTATCTCGTTGGGTCACAGCGGACCGGCGAAGCCGTCGTGATCGATCCAACCCGACACACCGACCAGTATCTTGCCACGGCGGCCGAACACGGCCTTGAGGTCACAGCGACAATCGATACCCACGTCCACGATGACCACCTCAGCGGTGGCCGTGCGCTTGCTGATCGACTTGACGTGCCATATTATCTCGGTGTCACGCCTGAGCGTGAGGCGGCGATCGCCCACGAGCGTCTTGAGGATGGCATGGTGCTTCCGCTCGGTGACGAGTCGCTCACCGCCACCGCCTTACCGGGGCATACCTCCGGCCACGTCGGACTTCGACTCGGCGACCTTGCGCTGTTCACCGGAGATGCCGTCTCGCTGGATTCGATCGGTCGGATTGGGGCGCTTACCGATGGCGATCCCGAGGCGGCGGTTACCGCTGCCCATCGGACACTTAATACCGTCATCGGTGAGTTACCAGGCGAGCTGTCGGTGTTTCCGGCGCACGTCCACCGCGCCGGTGGGCGATGGCGTACCGGCCATCCCGGAACACTTGCGAGTGCTTCCCTCGGGTCACTCCGGGACCAACTTGATCCGTACGGGCTTGACGCCGAGGCCTTCGAGGCGTGGGTCAGGCCGGTCACGACCGAGTCGCCCGCTGGCCACGAGACGATCGTTGAGGCCAACCGCGACGGCCGGGCGGTTTCGCCGGCGACGGCAACGCGGATCGAGTCCGGTCCGAACGGGAACATTCTCTAATACACACGTTTCTCCGGAATGACGCCGCGAACGCCGCCGGTGGGATCCTCAACATCACCCTCGTATCGCGGGATCACGTGCCAGTGGAGGTGATCAATCGTCTGCCCGGCTGCCCGACCATTATTGATCCCAATGTTTGTCCCGTCGGGATCGTACCGGCCAACAACCGCCTCGTGGGCTAATTGGAGTGCACCAGCCGTCTGTTCCCAGTCGATGGCGGTCAGATCCTCGACGTGCTGCTTCGGTACGACCAGAGCGTGCCCCTCGGTCACAGGATGCGCGTCGAGGAAACACAGGTGCGTCTCAGACTCTTGGATGACTGTCGCGTCGCGCTCGCCTCGGACGATATCACAGAACACACACGAATCGACCGGTGCCATGGGCCACTCGTTGGGGCCGTCTCGGTTAAATGGTGTTAATTCGGATTAAATCGGACGAAGAGGCGTTCAACAAGCCGAACTCGTGTTTATGACCGCCCCGGGTTATGTGGTCGGCAACGTAACGGGCAACTGCAATGCGCCCGACACGAATCGGTGCGATCGCCGTTGCAGCACTCCTCCTGGTCGGCGGAATCGCGGCCGTCGGGGCCGCCAGTCCGCCGGCGCAGGCACAGCACAACGGCCCCGATCACGCGGGGCCCCCTGATGAGATTGATACGGATGGTGACGAGCTTGATGCACGCGACGACGCACCTGAGGGGGTGAACGAACAAGAGCGCGATGACGAGACAGAACGGGAGAACGACCCCGACGCGGACGACGACACGTCGGACGATCGTGAGAAAGAGCTGAACGATACGGACGACGCCGATACAGCAGAATCAGCCGCTCCATCTGTGGCCCACAGCCCTAACGAACGGGCCGGTCCACCCGCTGACGTCGCCGACCGCGCCGACAACGCCTCCACCCAGGTCGGTCCGCCGGATGGACTGCCTGAGCAGGCCCCTGATCGCGTGGGCGAAATCCACGATACGATTGAGGCGTTCCTGAACGGCTCGGTCGACAACCTCGGGCTTGCACTGGAGGATGTTTTCGAGAACGAGACGGACGCGGCCCTAGATGACGCGATGAATGAGACGAATATGGATTCGGATGACATAACGAATGAACCGGACGACGATGCGGTCACCAACGAGACGACCGATACGAACACGACTGAGGACGCCGTGACCAACGAGACGGCCGACTGACGACGGCGACCATCCGGATTCCAGCCTGTGTCCGCCCGCGGCGGCCGTCTGCTGTGGTGATCCCGGTGCCATGCTCCAGCTCTCGCGCGGGGTCACCCTGGCCGACCGTGGAACACGCCTCCTCCTTTTGTCACGTTGCGAATTGCCTACTGTTGACAATATCTGCGGCGAGCTCTCTACCGCCCGATGGAAACCTCAAAGACGACGCAATTGTAATTAGCAGTTCACGACCTGTTCGCGCCGACCGCCAAGGACGGTGGAACCCTGATCAATCCATGAGCATTCAACAGGAGTTCGACGAGTGGGCAACAAGCGGCAAAGATCGCGGAATGGAAGAGCGCCACTGGCATACCGCCAAGCATGCACTCGCCCGGATGCCTGTTGAACCGGGCGATACACTCTTAGACCTCGGTACGGGCTCAGGGTATGCGCTCCGTGCGCTCCGTGAAACTCAGGAGATCGGTCCGAGCGTTGGGCTCGATGGGAGCCCCGAGATGGTCCAGAACGCCCGCTCGTATACCGAGGACGATGCACTATCCTTCATTCAGGGGGACTTTCATCACCTCCCGTTCGATGACAACAGTATCGATCACGTCTGGAGCATGGAGGCCTTTTACTACGCCCAGCAGCCCATCCGTGCCCTTGAGGAGATTCGTCGCGTCCTCCGAAGCGGCGGGACGTTCTTCTGTGCGGTGAACTACTTCGAGGAATCGACCCACACGCACGCCTGGCAGAACGGCATCAGCGTCGAGATGCAACGCTGGAGCCGCGCACAGTACCGTGGCAAGTTCCGCGAAGGCGGGCTCTACGTTGCCGCACAGGATACCATCCCCGACACCGAGGTCGAGATTCCTCCGGCGGAGGCCTTTCCACTTGAGGACTGGGAGCGCCGCGAGGCAATGGTTGACCGGTATCGGACCTGGGGAACACTGCTTACTGTCGGCGTCGCACCCTAATTGGTTACTGTCCGACCGGTCGTCCCGCTGGCTTCGTGTCAGAGATCACAGCGGGGCCACCGGTCACGTCGCCCATGGGAATTCATTCACCGGAGTGGCGACTGCGAGCGCTCCGGACGTGACCCCAGTTCGATATCAACCGTCTGTTCGCTCCCGTTTCGCAGGAGGGTCACCTGGACTGTGTCACCGGGACGGGTCTGTAAGGCGAGGTAACTCGCCAGATCCTCGAAGGTCTGCAGCTCTGTATTGCCGAGTCGAAGCAGAATGTCCCCACCGACCGGCACGCGCTGGCCACCAACGATTCGCGCCTGACTTTCTCTGAGGTGTCCCTCGGACGGCCCACCGGGAACGGTTTCGACGACAATCAATCCCCGTGGTCGCGCGAGATTGTTGGCCTCGGCGATTGCCGGACCAACGGTCTGGAGTGAAACGCCCATATAGGCGTGGTCGTAGTCGCCGGTCGTGATCAACTGAGGCACTACGCGCTGAGTCAAAGCCGCAGAGATGCCAAAGCCGATGTTGTCACCTTGTTTTGAGTTGACCACGCCAAGCACCGTACTCGCCTTCGTCATCAGTGGTCCGCCGCTGTTGCCGGGATTGACGGCGGCGTCAGTCTGGATCGCATCGGGAATCTGATAGCCGCTTGGGGCCGGAATCAGTCGGTCGATCCCGCTGACAACGCCTGTGGTGAGTGTCCCATCGAGGTTGTATGGATTCCCGACGGCGGCCACCTCACGGCCGACCGCCGGATGACCCCCCTCGAATGGGAGTGGCGTCGCTGACTCCGGAATCGTCTCGGCAGCGATCGCGGCCAGATCGCTGTGGACATCGGTCCCACGCACCCGCCCGGTGGTCCACGTGCCGTCACCGAAGCGCAGATTGACTGTTGTCGTTTCGCCGACAACGTGGGCGTTCGTGATGACGTGATTATCGTCGTAGACGAATCCTGTGCCCTGGCCCTCGCCCGCTTGGACGAGTACGACCGACTGAATGGTCTCCTGATAGACTCGCGTGTATGGACTGTCGCTGGTCGAGTCGACCTCCGGCGGCGGTGATGCCGACTGTGCCGGTGGCGCGTTCTCAGAGAGTCGAGACGTACTACAGCCCGCAAGCCCGGCTGTCAGCGCCGCTGCTCCTGATTTTAGTATTCGTCGACGCGTAGCTGACCCCTCAGACATCGATACGGATACTCGCGCCGGTGTCGTTGTATATTTTTGGCACGTTGGTGCGACGGGATCCAGAAGGTATACCCGAAGGAAAGGGTGTACTACCGAATATGATTTCCGTCCTCCTGGGGTTGGGGATTCTCGCCGCTGGTTTTGTCGGATTCAACATTGGCGGCTCCTCGACCGGCGTTGCCTGGGGGCCATCGGTGGGGGCAAACATCATTAATAAGACGCTCGCCGCCGCGATGATGACCGGGTTTGTGCTGCTCGGCGGGTGGACCGTCGGTCGGAACGTCATCGATACGCTGGGGGGAGAAATCGTCCCCCAGACGGTATTTTCGATCGAGGCGAGTATCATCGTACTGCTGTTCATCGGACTGGGGATGCTCGTGGCCAATCTCTACGGCGTGCCAGTCTCAACCTCGATGACCGCTGTCGGCGCGATCGCCGGTCTCGGCCTCGCCACGGGGTCGCTCAACTGGGCGGTCATGGGTCAGATTGTCGTCTGGTGGATCATCGCGCCGGTCGTCGGATTTTGGTTTGGCGCCGTCATCGGCCGGTATCTCTACCCGTATCTTGACCGGGTGTTTGCGCTCCAGCAGTCCGACGGACCGCTGCTTGTCCTTGATCGCTCCGGGGGGATCCCGCGACCGCGCTTTGGCCCCGGCACCACGCGCCGAGAGTTCGTCAGTACTGTCGTCGTCTTCCTCATCGCCTGTTACATGTCCTTCAGCGCCGGCGCGAGTAACGTCGCAAACGCCGTTGCGCCGCTGGTCGGCGGCGGACTCGTCGGAATCAATCTTGCTGTCGTCCTGGGATCGGCCACGATCGGTCTGGGGGCGTTCACCATCGCCCGACGCACCATGGAGTCCGTCGGCAACGACCTGACCGACCTCCCGCTGTTGGCCGCCACGGTCGTGATGGTCGTCGCTGCCAGCATCACCACCTTTGCCTCGTGGCTTGGTATTCCAATTAGCCTCGCACTGTCGACGGTCATGACAATCGTCGGGCTGGGCTGGGGGCGGGCAACCCGGACGGCGACTGCAGCCGAACTTGCCCGTGGCAAGATCGAAACGGACGTGTCGGTTTCGGCTGTCACCGTCGAGACCGACGAGTCGGTCCCGGCTATCGGTGAGGAACAACCCGAGGACTTCCAACACGCCAGCGAACTCTTCGATCCAGGGGCGGTCGTCCGGGTGATCTCCTTCTGGATTATCGGCCCCTCTGTTGCGACCGGGCTGTCGTATCTGGCGTTTGTCACCCTGCCGGTTGCCGGGACAGCCTGACCGGCCGTGGGTTGTGCCGCGATCACAAGGGTGTAGTAGGACTACCGACGGTATCGTTCATGCGCGACGTGACGACCGTTACCGACCGGAAACAACTCCGCGATCGCCTTGTGGACGCGCCACCTGGCGCACGCACCCCGGTTGTGGTATCCGGTCGAGTTGAGGAGCCGTTCGACGCCTACCGACGGGCCCGTGACGGTCCTGGTGGAGCCTATCTTGAGACCACCGGCGGCCAGTCTGGGTGGGGCTACTTCGGTGTCGACCCCGTTGACCGGCTCACCGTCTGGCCCGATGCGACCGTCCGGACGCCTACCGAAGCTGACGGCGTTGCCGGCTTTACCGGTGGGACGTCGGTGCCGGCGCTGGCGGCACTGCAGGCTCGTCTTGACGCCGAGACGCTGATCCGTGGCGACTGTCCGGTGCCGTATCCCTGCGGTGGCATCGGGTGGCTCTCCTACGACCTTGCCCGCGATCTTGAAACTATTCCTGCGACGACGACCAATGACCGGGGGCTGCCCCGTTTAGAGGTCGCGTTTTTTGACCGATTGGCCGCCTGGTCCGAGCCACGGGACGGGTCCGTGACTCTCTACGTCACCGCCTGTCCGACGGTCGCCGCGGACGACAATCCCGACGCCGTCTACGATCGGGGTCGGGAGCGAGCACTGGAACTCATCGAGCGGATCCACACCGGTGATCCATCTACTGCCACCCCGCCCCGGTCTGCGACGACGATGGCCTTCGAGAGTGACTGTGGCCGGGCGGCATTCGCCGACCGGGTGCAGACGATTAAAGACCACATCGCCGCGGGCGATACCTTCCAGACCAATGTTTCCCACCGGCTGAGTGCACCAGCGGCCGTCCACCCCGTCGCCGCATTCGATGCGCTCCGCGAGGTGAACCCAGCGCCATATTCCGGACTCCTTGAGTTCCCGGGCGCGACGCTGGTCAGCGCCTCACCGGAGTTGCTGCTCGAACGCGTTGGTGACCGGTTGCGCACCGAGCCCATTGCCGGAACCCGTCCGCGTGGCGCGACTGACGCGGAGGATCGGGCATTTGCCGCCGACCTCCGTGAGGACGCCAAGGAGCGGGCCGAGCACGCTATGCTGGTCGACCTCGAACGGAACGATCTCGGAAAGGTCGCCACCTACGGCAGCGTTGCGGTTGAGGAGTACCGCCGGATCGATCGGTACGCCGAGGTGATGCACCTGGTGTCGGAGGTCACCGCTCGGCTCAGATCGGAAGCGACCCTTGCTGACGCCATTGCCGCGCTATTCCCCGGTGGGACAATCACCGGCGCGCCCAAACCCGAGACGATGGCGTTAATCGACCGCGTTGAGACCACCCGCCGCGGGCCCTACACCGGATCGATCGGCCTCTTTGGCTTTGATGACCGGGCGACGCTCAACATCATCATCCGGACGCTCGTCGCCCACGAGGGGGCCTATCACCTCCGGGTCGGTGCGGGGGTAGTCCACGACTCGGTGCCGGATCGCGAATACGACGAGACACTTGATAAGGGCCGGGCCCTGATCGACGCTATCGATACGGCACTCGGTGACCGGGCCAGCATGACACTCCTGGAGGAGTCCTGAGATGGTCGACCTTCTCGTGATCGACAACTACGACTCGTTCGTGTACAATCTCGTCCAGTACGTCGGCGAGTACGCCGACACCGTCCGGGTGCGACGCAACGACGCCATCACCGTCGCTGGGATTCGTGAACTTGATCCCGACGGCATCGTCGTCTCGCCGGGGCCGGGAACGCCACAGGAAGCGGGCGTATCGATGCCGGTGTTCGCTGAGACGACCTATCCGACGCTGGGCGTGTGTCTGGGCCACCAGGCGCTGTGTGCGGTTCATGGTGCTACCGTCGAACGCGCCCCGACAGTGGTTCACGGCAAGCCTTCGGTTGTCGAGACGGACGGTGCCGGGCTCTTTGTGGATCTCCCGGAGCGCTTTCAAGTCGGCCGGTATCACTCACTGGCGGTCTCGCGGTCAGAGCTTCCCGCGGCGCTCGTCGAGACCGCCCGCACTGTCGCCGAGGAACGGACGATTCTCATGGGCGTGCGCCATCGCGAGCGGCCACACTACGGTGTTCAGTTTCACCCCGAGAGTATCCTCACCGGACGGGTCGGCGAGACGGACGAGGGCTCGTTAACGCTCGGCAAACGGATCATCGAACGATTTTGTCACCTGACCCGCGAACACACGACCGATGGTACTGTATCACGTTAACGGGGATCTCGTCCCGAAGGACGAGGCGACGATCTCGGTGCGGGACCGCGGCTTCATGTATGGCGACGCCGCCTTTGAGACACTCCGGGTGTACAACGGCACGCCCTTCGCGCTTGCGGCGCATCTCGATCGTCTTGAGGCGACCTGTCAGGCAATGGCGCTTGATCACGGCCTGACACGCACAGATCTCCGTGAGCGCATTGAAGCAACAATTGCCGCCAATGATTTTGAGGAGGCCTACTGTAAACTCTCGATCTCACGCGGTCCGCAACCGGGGACCGTGACGCCCGATCCCGTTGTGGAGCCAACGGTCGTGGTGTACATCGCGGAACTGCCTCGTGGCGGCACCGAGGGGCCCCCTGTCTGGTCCGACCCTGCTGTCGTGGAGACGGCATCAACGCAGGTGCCGCCGGACGCCGCGCTCCCGGCGGATGCGAAAACACACAACTACCTGCCGAACGTCATTGCCCGGGCGAACCACCCGGCGGCTGACGAGGTGCTGATGCGTGACGGCGAGGGACGCCTGCTTGAGGGGGCGGCGAGTAACGTGTTCTTCGTCCGCAAGGAGACGATACACACGCCCGAAGCGACGCTTGATCTCCTGCCGGGAATCACCCGCGATGTTGTCCTTGACCTGGCGACGCCCGAGTACACCACTGTCGAGGGAACGTACCGTCCGGACGATCTCGCCGATGCCGATGAGGTCTTTCTGACCAATAGCACCTGGGAGATCCGACCGGTGACCCAGGTTGATGATTGGTCGTTCGCGGTCGGCTCGGTGACGCGCCAACTGATCGACCGGTTTGACCGCCACGTTGAGGATCACCACTACTGATCACCCCCTGCCGGCCGGTGATTTATGTACTTGGGTAAGAATGTGCCGCGTAGAGACACGTCGTGTCTATCAGATATCGGTGTGTTGAGTGATGTCACTGCGATCCGATACGCGTGCGGTTGCTCCCGTGCTGGGAGCTGTCTTGCTGTTCGGGATCGCTGTGGTGGCCTTCTCGGGCTACCAGGCGACAGTCGTCCCGAACCAGAACGCCGAGGTTGAGTACAATCACTTCCAGGAGGTCAAAGACCAGATGGTGGCGTTCCGCGCGCTCATGTACAGCGCCGCGCAGACGAACTCAATTCGTACGGCAAGTATTGACCTTGGAACGCACTATCCCGCACGACTGTTTGGAATTAATCCACCACCGGCAGCAGGAACGCTCGCAACCAGCGATACTCGTTATGACCTGACTATCTCAAAAGTTGGAAAGAGTGCAGAGCAGCGAGAAAATGAGTCTATTCCTATTCGAATTCTCACCTACTCCCCTGGTTATAGCGAATTTCGACCGGGACCAATCGTGTACGAGCACGGATTATTGTATCTCTCCTCGTCTGCTGGGTCAACAATCCTCTTACCAGATCAGTCCAGCCAGCCGATACTGGAAAATAACACCCTTCGTATTGTCGCTACACAGGATACAACACAACACGCCGGAACGACAGCAACCTCTGTTGATATCTCGTTGATTGATTCGTATGTAGACGGAGAGGTAACGGTAACACCAGGAAATGGCGCAGAAAATGACAATAAGAAACAAGAAGCAACAATTCACAAAGTTGAGTTGCCGACATATCTTACTCGACAGCAATGGGAATCAACCGGAGTCACTATTGAGAAATATGATTCGCGTGCGAACGCTCCTAACCGCGTCACTATCGACACGTCGGGTTCGGTTACAGTCGAAATCTATCTCGTAAAACTTGATTAATAACCCATTTGATTTTCAGTGCCGCTGGTTGATCTCCTGTCTATGAAAACTCTTCTAGCCCAGTCTGTTCGTGCTCCAGCGGCTTGATCACCTCTGGGTCGTCGTTTGCGGGGCTGTTCACCCGCGTTGTGGTCTCATAGGCCTCAAGATCCTCGTCCGGATACGGCTCACACAGCGTAGCACGCTCCTCTGGCTCGGCGGTGAGCCACGTCGACTCGGCCTCTGGCGGCAGGATCACAGGCATCCGATCGTGCAGCGGCGCCATCAGATCGTTTGCCGCCGTGGTCAGGATCGTCACGGTGCGTAGCGGCTCTTCGCCACCTGTCCAGCGCTCCCAGAGGCCCGCCATCGCGAACAGGCCATCCTCACGGTGGACCCGGTATGGCTGTTTGTGACCGCCACGCGGTTGCCACTCATAGAATCCCGAGGAGGGAACAAGACACGGTCGGGCCTCCCAGGCGGCCGCAAAGACATCCTTCTCGGCGACCGTCTCGGCTCGTGCGTTGATCAGGCCGTCGCCGGGGCCATCGCCCCACGGTGGAATCACGCCCCAGTGGACGTGCTCAATTGTCTCGGGCGCCTCGTTCGTGATGACCGCGAGATCCTCACCAGGAGCGATGTTGTACCGCGGCGTGTAGTCCTCGGGGACCGTTACGTCGAAGCGCGTCTGGAGGGTGTCGCGATCAGCGAACAGCGAGGTCCGGCCGCACATACCTCTACTGGGGGATCGGTGGGCTTGAATCACCCGGCGGCGATGCGACCCGCAAGGCCAACCCACTTACGCCCGGATGGCTCACAAGCAGACGATGGATTTTGAGCGGCGGCTGGCGGCCGCGGGAATCGATCCGGATGCGGTCTCCGATCTTGATGTCCTCCGCCGGTTCTCCGATCCGGTCGCCGAGTGGTGGATCGAAACCTTCGGTGCGTACGTTGAGGAAAACGATGGCCTGTTCACTCCACCACAGCGTCAGGCCATTCCGCACATCGACGAGGGGACCAACACGCTCATCTGCGCGCCGACGGGGTCAGGCAAGTGTCTCGCCCCAGAAGTGCCGTTGCTGGTTGAGCGCGATGGTATGGCGTCGGTCGTCCGGGCAGCGGACCTCGACACAATGGCCAACGAACGCCTTGCGACCATCGCGGACGGCGCACTCTATGACGCCGATATTGGGGCTCACGCCTACGATGCAGTCGCTGACGAACTGGCGCCCACGGAGGGCTTTGTTTACACCGAGCCCTACGAAGGCCCGCTGGTCCAACTTGAGACAGCAACCGGCCGACAGGTGACGGTTACCCCGGATCATCCCCTGCTCGTCGCCGACGGACCGGCCTGGCAATCGGCGGGTGACATCAAGACTGGCGATCGAATCGCTATGCCCGACCGAATCGACCTGCCGGCCGAGCCCCAGCCCGTCGCGACCGAGGCGGCGATTGACCGGCTGCAATCGCGCGGGCTCGCAGCCAACGCGACCGATCACGGAACGATCGCGGTCCGGCTCTCAAGCGGCGAGCGGATCTATTATCACTATCCGACGACGGTAACGCCTGCAACTGGCCGACTCATCGGCGTCCTCGCTGTTGCTGGCGTGACCGAGCGCGACGCCGACGGCCACCTCGAACGCCTCGCTGTCCCCGATACCGAAGCGCGTCGGATCGCCGCTGATGCGCTTGAGTCGACCGTTGATACAGCCGGGAGACTCCGCACCGACGGCGTGCTGACCGATCCGGTGCTTCTGGCGCTTCTTGAGGGTCTACTCGCCCCCGAGACGGGACTCGGCCGACAGCGGCCACTGCCATCTTGGTGTCTCAACGCGCCGCAAGCGGTCAAACGCGCTTTGCTTGAGGCGGTGCTCACAACCGCCGACGGACACGACGACCGCCACATCCAGTGTCACACCGCGATCGGGCGCGAGCAACTCAACTACCTGCTGCTCGCGGTGGGGATCACCCCGCATCTCGACCGCGCGACGAACACGCTCGTTGTTGACGCGGCCGACGCGACGCAGGTGAGTCGCCACTCCGACACGCCCGCCGCTGTCCGGGCAGACGGTGGCCCCCGTGGCGTGTCCGATCCGCTCCGCTTCGACCGGGTCGTTGCTGTCGAATGGGTCGCCCACGATGGTCCGATCGTCGATCTGAGCGTCCCCGACCTGCACAACTTCGTCGGCGGGAGTGGCGGACTCCTGTTGCACAACACTCTGGCCTCGTTTTCGAAGATCATCGACGACCTCGCCCGCCGGGATGCTGATGACGGCCTTGAGAACTCGGTCTACTGCCTGTACGTCTCGCCGCTGAAGTCACTCGCAAACGACATCCACCGGAACCTTACCCAGCCGCTGTCGGAGATCAAGGCCACAGAGGGGGACCTTGGTATTCGGCACGCCATCCGACACGGTGACACCGACTCAAGCGAGCGCCAGCGTATGCTTGAGGAGACGCCACACATCCTCAATACAACCCCCGAGACGCTTGCCATCCTGCTCAACTCGCCGAAGTTCCGCGAGAAACTCCGGACGGTCGAGTACGTTATCGTCGATGAAATCCACGCCATTGCCGAATCAAAGCGCGGCACCCACCTCGCGGTCAGTCTTGAGCGGCTTGAGGCCCTCGCCGAGGGATCGCCAACTCGGATCGGGTGTTCGGCGACGATCGAACCGCTTGAGGCGGTCGGTGAATTCCTTGTTGGGCGCGAATCGCCCGGCGGACCATCTCGTCCATTCGAGGTGGTCGACACCCGCTTTGCCCGCGAATACGATCTCAGGTTGCTCTCGCCGACGGACGACCTGATCAATACCCCCCGGGAGGTCATCACCGAGCGGTTTTACGACCGACTTGACCAGCTCATACAGGACCACACCAACACGATTGTCTTTGCGAACACCCGCTCGGGGGCCGAGCGCATCCTCCACAACCTCCGGGAGCACTACGACTATGATGAGTCAAACTCGGGGTGTCATCACGGGAGTCTCTCAAAGACCCAACGCGAACGGATTGAAGCTGGACTCAAAGACGGGGCCTTCGATGTCGTCACCTCCTCGACGAGCCTCGCACTCGGGATCGATATGCCCGAGGTTGATCTGGTGATCCAGGTGGGCTCGCCGAAGTCCGTTGCCGAGTTGCTCCAGCGGATCGGGCGGGCAGGCCATCGGGTCGGCCAGACTGTTACCGGTCGGGTGATCGCGCTTGACCGCGACGAACTTATCGAGTGTGCGGTCATGCTCAAGAAGGCCAAAGAGGGGTTCGTCGACTCCGTCTCAATCCCCGAAAACGCCCAAGATGTCGCCGCCCAGCACGTCTATGGGATGGCCATCGCCGAGATTCGTCCGGAGCGTGAGGTTAGACGGATCCTCCGACAGGCCTATCCCTACCGCGAGTACACTGACGCCGCCTACGAACAGCTGATGCGGTATCTCACCGCTGACTACGAGGGTCTGGAGGATCGAGATGTCTACGCCAAGGTCTGGCGGGACACCAACGACCCCCCTGACGGCGAGCATCACTACGAGGAGTTTCCCGTTGGTGAGCCCCTGATCGGCAAGCGGGGCCGACTCGCCCGGATGATCTACATGACCAACATCGGGACCATCCCCGACAGCTTTTCGGTGGATGTCTTCACTCGGTCCGACGACGAGTGGGTCGGCGATCTTGACGAGGAGTACCTCGATACGCTTGAGTCCGGCGACGTGTTCGTCCTCGGCGGTGAGCGCTTTGAGTACCAGTACCGGCGCGGATCGAAGGTATACGTCGACCGGACGGCCGCTCGACCGACGGTCCCCTCTTGGTACAGCGAGCGGCTGCCGTTGTCATTTGACCTTGGCCGGGAAATCCTCCGGTTCCAGGGGGCGTTGCTTGATCATCTTGAGGCCGACGGTCCCGTTGGAGTTCGGGCGTGGCTCCGGACCTTCCCGCTTGACGACGACTCGGTCCGAGCGCTGACCCGGCTATACGACGCCCAGCGTCGCTATGCCGGCTCTGAGAGCGTGAGCACCGACCGTCGTGTTGTCATTGAAGTCGAGCGCGACCGCGAGGCGTACCGCCGACACTACCACGTCCGGACGGGGTATGGGCGACGGTTCAACGACGGGCTCTCGCGCCTGCTGGCCTATCACGCCGCTCAAGAGACCACGGCCAACGTGTCGATCGCCGTCGCCGATCACGGCTTCACGCTGACCATGCCGCTGAACCGGAAAGTCGACCTCGTTGAGCTTATCGAGTCACTCGATCCGGCGGCCGTCCGGTCGGATCTTCGGGCCAGTCTCGATGGAACCGATCTCCTCAAGCGGTACTTCCGGATCGACGCCACGCGGGCGCTGATGATCCTCAAGCGCTACAAGGGCCACGAGAAGTCCGCCAGCCAGCAGCAGGTTTCAAGCGAGATGCTCCTGTCCTTCGCCGAGGATCTTGAGGACTTTGCCGTCATCGAGGAGACCTACCGGGAGATTCTTGAGGACAAACTCAATATCGAGGCAATCGAGTGGTTCTGCCAGCGCGTCCAGGCGGGTGATCTTGCGGTTGTCGCTCAGACCCTTGAGACACCCTCGCCACGGTCCTTCGGTCTCGCTACGCTCGCCGCCAGTGACGTCGTCCTTGCCGAAGACGAATCGGCCGTACTGCAGGAGTTCCACCAGCGGGTCATGGACGAGATTGGCGATCCGACCGATGGCGCCCTTGCCGATGAGTCCTGATGCCATCGAATCGTCTTCCGTCCCGCCGACTGGGCACTAGCGATCACCGTCGCCCAGGACCGGAACGGCCTTTGCCGTCACACCCCTGAATCATACAGATGTCTGATCGACCGCCGGAAGCGATTGCTGGTGTCAGCGAGGCCGACCTCACCGGACAGACCGTTCTGGTAACCGGGTCGACGAGCGGTATCGGCCGCGAGGCAGCCTTGGCCTTCGGCCGTCTGGGTGCAGACGTGGTTGTCCACGGCCGCGATGCTGAGGCCGGTGCGGCCGTGTGTGATGCGCTCGAACGGACAGCTGCGGGAGACGCGCGCTTTATTCAGGCCGACTTCGCCAGTCTCGATGCGGTGCGGTCGATGGCAGCGACGGTCCGCGAGCACACCGACACACTCGATATCCTGGTGAATAACGCCGGTGGACTGTTTCCGAATGGGGGGCTAACCGACGACGGGGTCGCCTACACGTTCGGGGTGAATCATCTCGCACCATACGCCCTCACTACCGCGCTTGAGGACGAACTCGCTGCAGCCAATGGTCGGGTCATTACCACCTCCTCGCGTGCCCACCGTGGCGCTCAGTTCGACTTTGACGGTCTCCAGGAGCCCGAAACGGGAACGGGAATGACGGCGTACGCCCGCTCAAAGCTCGCGAATATCCTCTTTACGCGGGAACTTGCCCGGCGGTGGGACGACGCTGTGACGGCCGTGTCGCTCCATCCGGGAGCGATCCCCGGAAGCGGATTTGCCCGCCACCTTCCGGGTCCGATCGCCTCGATGATTCAGGCGGCCGATCGTCTCCCCGATGCCGTCGTAGACCGGTTCTTTGCCACCCCTGTTGATGGGGCAGCAACGGTGGTGTACCTGGGGGCCGCTCGATCGGTTACGGAGCGATCGGGTGAGCACTTCGCTGATTGCACCCCAGAAACTCCCTCGCGCGCCGCCCGTGACGATACGACCGCCAAGCGGCTGTGGACGGTAAGCGAACGGTTGGCGCAATCGAGTTGAGTGAGAGATCCCGGCCCCACTCGCGCCGGGTCTAGAGCGCTTAAGCCGCCGGAGCTATTGGCCCCACCATGGCCGAGTTCGACCCGCAGAAGTTTGAGGATAAGTACACACACTACTTTGCTGAACTCCAGCGAGCCTACCAGAACGCCTTCGAGGAGATGAACGACACGTACGACTCTGATTTGATCCACGCGATCGACCAGCGAATCCTCGCCGAAAGCGAGCCCTTCTATGAGGGCGGTGGCGACTTCCGGGTCGACCTTCCGGCGGACGCGACTGACCGACTTGATCACGACGACCTGGAGGCAATTCTTGAGGAGTACGTCGAGACGATCGAAACGGAGCTGGCGGACGTCTTTGGCCTTCGCGAGGAGGCCGTTTAGCTGAATGCAGGCCCAAGTCCCGTCCTCAACGCGTATCAGATCCGCACAAGCAGACAAGAAGCGCAGTAGGGCAGAGACACAGCGCCGTCTTTTGCTCTCCTAACGTGGTGTCGGATCGGCGTAGGAGAGATCGCCCGTCAGCCGGTCAAGTGTGTAGATCGCTACGGCCCCGAGGCCAGCCGCGGCGATCAACCCAACAGCCGCGAGATTGAGCTCCGTCTGTGTGAGAGCACGCTGTCCAGGCGGAATGACGCCTCCGGCCATCAGTCCGACAAGTCCCGCCAGCGTGGTGTGTCGATCCCGGTCAAGAGCCCACTTGACGACATGAGCGATTGTGAGGACGCCGACGCCGGCCCCGAGACCGAAGGTGACGACGATAGTCCCGGATCGGGACAGGGCGGCGCTCGCGCCAGCTCCCGGAAGTGCGAGCAGGCCGGCAAGCGCCGTCTGTACCGCTTCGAGCAGGTAGGCGTACTGACCGAGGATGAGCAACACGAGCGCTCCCGACAGTCCCGGGAGCATCATTGCACTAATCCCGATCATTCCGGCGAGAAAAATCACCCAGAGCGCGTGTGTTTCGACGACGGCTGGGCTCGTGGAGACGGCAACGACGACACCGGCGGCGACGGCGGCGATCCCCATGCGACGTGGCGTCCATACGAGGTCGGCTCCGATGAGAATCGCTGAGGCGGCGATCAGCCCAACGAAGAACGCGAAGGTTACTGCGGTGTAGGCCGTCAACAGCCAGCTCACGACGTTTGCGAGCGTGAGGACAGCGGTTCCGATGCCGGCACCGAGGGCAACGAGAAAGGGAACGTCCATTGCCCACAACTGCTCGCGAATCCGGTGACGCGCGTCAGCTCTGTGGATCCGCGGCAGCGCGCGTATCGGATCGGAATTGAGGGCGGCTAGGGCCCGGATCAGTCGGTCGTAGATCCCGGTCACAAGTGCAATTGTCCCGCCGGAGACGCCGGGGATCACGTCCGCAGCCCCCATACACAGCCCCTTGAGGTACACAACACCCAGCCGATCGCGGGCCATCGGTCGGCCGTACTGTGGGCCGACGCAAAAGGCTGCCGTGTCTCCGATTCCGCCCCCGACCCGGTACGCTTAAGTCCGGATCGGCTGGGAGTACACTGTATGAGTGAGCAACCACTCGACGTACTCGACGGTGCCGTCGGCGATTCCGTCCGAGTACGACTCAAGTCTGGTGATGTCTATCTCGGGGCTCTTTCTGGCTATGATACACACATGAATCTCGTCCTTGAGGCGGTCGCGACCGACCCGACCGAGGAGGAGCACGCCGTTGAAGACACAACGGTTATACGCGGCGATAACGTGATTTCCATTCGTCCATGACTGACGGGACCTCCGGTCAGGGCAAGCGCAATACCACCACACACGTCAAGTGTCGACGCTGTGGTGAGAAATCCTACCACGTCAAGAAGGGCCGCTGCTCGGCCTGCGGGTTCGGCGAATCAAGCAGTCGTCGCGACTACGAGTGGAAATCGAAAGCCGGCGAGTAGGGCGATGCACGAGAAGTGCGGCGTCGTCGGGATCTCGCTTGAAGATCGTGATGTCGCCCGTCCCCTCTATTACTCGCTGTACGCCCTTCAGCACCGCGGCCAGGAGTCTGCCGGGATCGCAACCCACGACGGCTTCCAGCAGTACGATCACGTCGGCATGGGACTGGTCGCCGACGCGTTCGACACCGGCGATCTGTCGACGCTGAACGGGTCGAATGGAATCGGCCACGTCCGCTATCCGACCAGCGGTGGTGTCGCCGCCTGCTGTGCACAGCCGTTTTCGGTGTCGTTCAAAAGCGGCTCGCTGGGGCTCTCACACAACGGAAACCTCGTCAACGCCGATGAGATCCGATCAGAACTCGAAGCGGCAGGACACGCGTTCACCAGCAACGGTGACACGGAGGTCATCGCCCATGACCTCGCCCGCAACCTCCTCGATGAGGATCTTGTCCGGGCCGTTCAGCGGACCATCCGTCGGATCCACGGGTCGTATTCGCTGACGATCATGCACGATGAGACCGTGATGGGACTGCGCGATCCGAAGGGTAACCGGCCGCTCGTGATCGGTAAACTTCCGGACGGATACGTCCTCGCCTCCGAATCGGCGGTGATCGATACGCTTGACGGCGAACTTGTTCGTGACGTTCGCCCGGGTGAACTCGTTGTGCTCCACGAGGATGGAACGGGCTTTGACTCCTACCAGCTCGCAAATGCCGAGCACACCGCCCACTGCTTCTTCGAGCACGTCTACTTCGCGCGTCCCGACTCGGTGATCGACGATCGGCTGGTCTATGAGGTCCGTCGGGACCTCGGCCGCCGGCTGTGGCAGAACAAAGGCGTCGAGACGGACGTGGTCATGCCGGTTCCGGACTCCGGTCGGGCCTTCGCCTCCGGATACGCGGAGGCCGCACAGGAGGATGACGCCGACATTGAGTTTGCCGAGGGGCTGATGAAGAACCGCTATGTTGGACGGACGTTCATCATGCCCACACAGGACCAGCGCGAACGGGCCGTTCGACTGAAACTTAATCCGATCAAAAGCACCGTTGAGGGGCGTGAAATCACGCTTATTGACGATTCGATCGTTCGGGGAACGACCTCGACACAACTCATCGAACTCATCCAGGAGGCGGGTGCAAAAGCCGTCCACGTTCGCATTGGCGCTCCCCCGATCGTCGCCCCGTGTTACCTCGGGATTGACATGGCCAGCCGTGACGAACTCATCGCGGCCGACCGGTCGATTGAGGAGATTCGCGAGGAGATCGGTGCTGACTCGCTGGCGTATCTCGAACCGGCGACGGTCGCCGCCGCATTGGAGCGCGATACCACTGATCTCTGCCTTGGGTGTGTGACCGGCGAGTATCCCTACGATATCGACGACGAGGCGACCGACCGTGAGGACGTCTACCCCGTCGTCGACGATCCGCCGGTCAAGGCCGACGACTGAGACAGCAGGTCAAGGGCCTTCGTAGTCGCGCGGACCTACCCGGCTAACGGCAGTTTAACCCGGAAAATGCTGCCCTCGGGATCGTTGTCCTCAACCCAGACTCGGCCACCGTAGTCCTCGGCGAGCGTCTTAACAAGATACAACCCGAGACCGGTCCCCGGGCTATCGAGCCCCTTCTCGCCCTTACCGAAGATGTCCTCCTTGCGGTCGTCGGGCACGCCGGGACCATTGTCCGCGACGGTGACTGTGACCGTTTCGGTGGATTCGTCGATGTGCATCCTGACCTCCACCTCCGGCATCTCCTTGTCGTTGTGGACAATGGCGTTCTGTACGAGATTATGGATCAGGGCTTCGAGCATATCATCAGCCCTAACTACGGCGTCTTGGCCGAGGCCAGTGGTCGTGATAACCGCCCGATCGTGTTGTGACCGAGCCGTCTCGACCGCCTCGTCGACAGCCGTCGGCACCGACACGCGCTCGAACTCGTCGTGTTCGTCCACGAGCGTTCGGGCGAGATCCCGGGCGGTCTTGGTGATCTCGATGGCGTCTTCGGTGGAGTGAAGCATGTCCTCTAGGTGCCGTTCTCCTTCGTCGGTGACGTGTTCTTTGAGCAGTTGGCCCCGTCCGTGGACGACCTGCATGTCGTTGCGGAGGTCGTGACGCACCACCTCGTTGAGCACCTCAAGCCGATCGCGTTGTTTCTCGAAGCGACGCTCCTTTTGTTTCCGATCGCTGATGTCGCGAACGATCCCGATCAGGCAATCGATCGTTCCATTGTCATAGACCGGCTGTATGTGCGTCGATACCCACCGTTCTCCGGTGGCTGCGTGCTCGATCCGAAACTCGTTTTCGACCGTCTCCCCGTTGGTGGTGCGCTCGATGTCCGTCTCGACACGCTCGCGATCCTCCGGGTGAATGCAGTCAAGGAACCGCTTGGGATCGTCTCTGAGCTCTTCGATCGACTGACCGAACAGCTCCTCGTAGGCCTCGCTGACATAGTACAGGTCATCCCAATCGGGAGCAACAAGGCACACGAACGTAGAACTCTCTGTCCCCAACTGCTCAATCGCCCGTTTGGCCCGTTCCGGGGACAGGTTGTTCATGTCGGTACCCTTCGCACGGGAGGACAAAAACCCGCCGAGTTTCGCCGTCGCACTGCGTCCTTCACGCCGCCGAGCGGTCCGCCTCGATGGCGTCAAGCGTGGTACTGAGCTCGTCGACATCGACGAACCCGGTGAACTGTTCGACCGGCTCGTCATCCCGGAGAACGACCGTCGTTGGGAGTGCCCGTGGCTCGAAGCGTCGCTTCAGCTCACGGTTGCCTTCCTCTTCGACATCGATATCCCGGATGGTGACCTCGGGGTGGGTTTCGGCGATTTCCTCAAGGACCGTATCCTGTCGCTTGCAGGGTTTACACCACTCGGCACCGAACTTCAGAATCTCGATCATAAGATATCATTAGTAAGGCACTCCCCAAATATAGGGGTGACGCTCGCTCTGCGTCACTCCTCAAGGATTACGTCGATGACGTCTGGCCCGGACCGGTCAATAGCGGTTGCGAAGGTCTCCTCAAACGCGTCAATCGAGGTGACGCGGTGGCCGCGGGCGCCATGGCTCTCGGCGTTTGTTGGCAGGTCGACCGGTGGCTCGAAGTCCATCCCAACGAAGTCATATGCGTCGTAATCACCCCCAAGCATCGCGACGGTGTTGTCCTTGAGAATCTGATAGCTCCGATTGTCGGGGATTACGACGGTGAGATCGGCGCCTTCGGCCGCCGCCGTATAGATCGCGTGTGGATAATACAGATATGATCCATCGCCGATGAAGCCAACAACCGGTCGTGGATCGGTCCGTTCGGCTTCGGCCATGGCGGCGCCGACGGCAGCCGGCAGGCCGTATCCCAGTCCACCGCCGGTGTTCCAGAGGTACTGCCCTGGCTCGAAGGGCATCCGCTCAAGGAGCGGTTCGCGGGCGGTGATGCTTTCGTCGATGACGAACGCTTCAGGGGCGACATCGTGCATCGCCTCGACGAGCCGTGCCTTGGTGAGTGCTTCTGCATCCTCAAGCGGATCGGGTGTCGTGGCCCCGATCGCCTCGATTCGCCGTCGCCGCGTCGTGTCGTCGATCTGCTGAGCAACCCGGTCGGTGATCTGCTGCATGATCCGCCCGGGATCACCGATCACGGCAATATCGGCAGGATGATTCTTGCCCACCTCGCGTGGAGCACTCGAAAGTTGGACGATGGTCGCGTCCTCCGGCACAAGCGACTCCTCGTGGCGCATGAGCGTGGTGTTCGTCGAGCAGCCGATTAGTGCGAGCACATCGGCGTCCATTGCCTCGCGAGCGGCCGTCTCATCCGGACTGATAACCGATGCGAACTGGCGGTGATCGGTCGGAAAGCTCACCTCGCCGCCGAGGATCTCGCCGTGTACGCGCGCTCCGGTCGCCTCCGCCAGATCGACAGCTGCCTCTGTGGCAACGCGGCCGGCCCGGGCGACGTGATCGCCCACAACCATGACAGGCTGTTCGGCCGTCTCGAAGGCGGCGGCTGCGGCGGCGATCTGCTCGCTGTCACCGCCCCCTGCGTCCGGGATCGCGCCGAGACGCTCGGGGTCGGCGTCGGTCGGTTCGCGCATGACATCCGATGGGAGCGCCAGAAACACCGGCCCGGTCGGAGGTGTCAGTGCCCGTCGGACAGCCCGCCGGAGTAACATCGGTAGCGCGTCGATATCGGTTACCTCGGCGGTTTCCTTGCAGAATTGCTCGGCGAGTGCTTCGAGATCGCCGGTGAGGATCGGCTCTTCGTGCCGAAAGTCCCGCTCGTGGTTGCCCGCGGTGACAAGGACGGGCGCGCCGGCGTACATCGCCGCGAAGATGTTACCGAGCCCGTGTGCAAGTCCAGGCGTGACGTGGAGGTTGGCGACCCCGAGTGGGTGCTCAACGCCGGGCTGGTGTCGGCGTGCGGAAGCGTATCCGGCGGCCATGCCGGTCGCGATGTCCTCCTGTAGTCCCAAGACGTACTCAAGAGTACTGTCGGCAATGGCGTCGAGGATCGGCAACTCCGTTGTCCCTGGATTGCCAAAGACGTACTCGACACCGTAGGCGTCAAGCGCATCCACGAGGAGGTCGGCCCCGGTGTAGGTGTCGGCCATGTTCGCGTGTTCATCGGCCGCGTACAAATACTCACAGGCCGATGCCGTCATCCACCGAAGCCGCCTAACTGGGTCTGTCTGGACCGGTCGTCGTCGGTCCCGTGATCGGCAGCAATGGCTTTCGCTGCTTCCCGGCCACCCGATAGTGACGCGCGGTCGGCAATCTCGGTGCGGCCGAGCGCGTCGGCGGCGGCAGGCAACGCTGCCTCAAAGCGCTGGAGAAACGTCTGGCGAGCGCTGTCGTAGTCGACGACCGGTCGGGGGTAGTCCTCGCCAATCTCGACCCCGACCTCGGCTTGTACGTGTAGGGGCGTTGCCTCGGGTCGGTCAAGATGCTCATCCGGCAGCGAGGCGAGCTCGGGAACCCACCGCCGGATGAAGATACCCTCGGGATCCTGATCCCGCACCTGCTTGCGTGGGTTGTACAGCCGGAGCGTGGGCTTGCCAATGAGGCCACACTGAGACTGCCACTGCGTGTAGTTGATCGATGCCTCCGAGTCGATCAGATGGTGATGGAAGTAGTCGGCGCCGATCCGCCAGGGCTGCTGGAGGATGTGAAAGTATACGGACGCACACATCGCTCGCATCCGGAAGTTGAGCCATCCGGTCTCCCGGAGACATCGCATCGCCGCATCGACCATGGGATACCCCGTCTGCCCGGCCTTCCACGCCTGTACCAACTCGGGATCGTACCGGTCAGTGTTAAACCCCTCAAGCACGGGATTGACTGCCTGGTCGAGCCACCCCGGCCAGTCTTCGAGCTTCTGCTCGTAGTGTTTGTTCCAGACCAGCCGCGAGCAGAACATCTCCCGTCCCCGGCAGGCTGGTGCGTGGTCGCGGACATACTGGTAGACCTGCCGGACGGAGAGACAGCCGAACCGGAGATATGGCGAGAGACCACTTGCGCCCTCACGAGCGTCCTGTGGAGCGGAGATGTTCGATGGGTAGGCCTCAATGCGGTCGACAAAGGCCTCAAGCTGGTCACGAGCGGCGTCAATCCCGCCGGTTGGCACCCTCGTCTTTGACGGCTCAATCGCATAATGGCTCTCGATCCACTCCGGCGTGATGTCCGTCTCGACTGTGGCGATCTCGGCCGCATCCGGCCGCCACGGGTAGGGGTCAGCCTCAAGATAGGTTTCGATGGCGGATTGCCAGTCGGCTCGGGTGTTCTCAACGCCGCGGACCAGTCCGTCGCCGTCGACGAATCGAACCCCCGCTTGCTCGCGAGCACGGCGGTCGCGCTCGGCGCCGTACCGGCCGGTCGGCGTCGCCGGGGCGACGATGTCCCACCCGGCCTCGCGGAACCGATCAAGCACCGCAACCGGGTCGCCGTGGGCGTAGGTCAGTCCCGCTCCCATCGCTTGGCGGTAGCGGGTGTCGAGGGATCTGAGGCACTCGTGGAGAAACCGCACTCGGCTGTCACAGGCAAGGCCATCGTCACCGTAAAAGGCCGGATCGAAGACGAACACCGGCAACACTGTGTCGGCCCGCGCGATGGCCGTCGCCACCGCCGGCTGGTCGGCGACCCGAAGGTGTTCACGGTGCCAGATTACCGTCCCCGACTCCGTTGTCGGGACGGCACTCGCGCGAGGCCGCGTGATGTCGCCACCGGTCATTACCATCGGTACCTCGCCGACACACAAAACGGCCACGCGCCGACACCGCTTCCGACCGGTTTATCCTTGCCGACGAGCAATTCCTTGCCGACGTGACGCCTCTGGCCGCCTTCGCTCCGCTGTTGACCCTATCGGTTCGCTCGCCGGTGAGCGCCGCTGCTACCGTGTTGTTCTTGCTGGTCGGAGCTCTCGCGATTGCGGCACTCCCAGTGACCAGGGATGGTCGCCGCTACCGACGACTGCTGGCGGTCATCTTTGGGGCCTCGGCGCTGTCCTATGGTGGGGTGGCCCTCGGGTATGGGCAACTCACGATCGGCGGTACGCCAACGCTGGGACTGCATTATCTCGAATGGCTCCTCGGCACGCCGGCGTACATTTGGGGATTGTTCGTGTTGACCGGCGACGGCCGGACTGCCCGTCTCGCTGTTGGACTCGATCTGGTCATGGTCATCACGGGCTTTGTCGCGAGCGTGCTCACCGGATCGATCCGATTCGTGTTCTTTACGACGGCGACACTCGCACTCGTCGGACTGTTCGTCGCGCTCGTCACCTCCCAGGGAATCGACGGATGGCGATCACGCCTCTTCCGTGATCTCCGTCGGCTCTTCTTGGTGTTCGGACCGGGCTATCCGCTGGTGTGGTTGCTTGGCTTTGATGGCCTCGGGTACCTGGGATTTACAAGCACGAACCTGGCGTTTCTCGCCCTTGATCTGATCGTGAAGCTTGGGTTCGCGGCGCTCGTCGTGCGACATCTCGGTCGGTCGGCAACGCGTGTCGGTGCGCCGGCCTGACAGGATGGATCATAGGGCCTATACGGCCGCAGTCCGTGAGATAATCGTGATGAGTCACCTCGGATTGACACTCCGCATGGCGATCGTCGGGTCGATCCTGTTCGGCTTTTATGCGGTCGTTGCGGCGGTGGCAATCGGGGTCTTCGGACTGCCACTCTGGCTGGTCCTCCTCGGGAGCATCGCCTTTGTCGGGGTCCAGTACAAGATCGGCAAGTGGGCGGCACTCAGAAGCGTTGGCGCCGAGGACCTCCCCGAGTCACAGGCACCGGAGGTCCACCGACAGGTTGAGTCGCTGGCGAACGATATGGGCATTGACAAACCCCGGCTGATGATCGCGTCGATGGGCGTGCCGAACGCCTTCGCCGTTGGTCGAAAGGGGGCCGGCACAGTCGTGGTGTCACGCGAACTCCTCCAGCGACTGGATTCGGACGAGCGAGCGGGCGTCCTCGCCCACGAACTCGCGCACATCAGCAACCGCGATGTCGTGATGATGGTCGTCGGCCAGGGGATCGCCTCAATCGTCGCTATCGCCGCCGAGTGGGCGGTGTTGTTGACCGGCGAGAACGACCTGTCGGACTTCTTCCTCGCCGTCGTTGTTGGACAGATCACCCAGATGCTGGTGATGGTATTCGTATTTGCCATCTCCCGCTACCGCGAGTACGTTGCCGACAGCGATGCTGCCGATGCAATCGGCTCCGGCGAGCCGCTCGCTCGAGCCCTTGAGAAGATCAGCCGTGGCAACGAGCGCGCACGGGACTCCGGTGTGACTGCCGAGACCAACGCCCTGTGCATCTTCGGTGACGGTACCGGACTCGGCCGACTGTTCGCGACCCACCCACCGATCGAGAAGCGCATCAACCGCCTGCGAAACTGAGCCGATGGACATCAGGACCCTCCTGGCAGCGGCACTTGGTATCCTGCTCGGAGCGGTCATGCTCGTCTTTCCGGACGCCATCATCCGGGCCTACCTGGTGGGTCGCGTGCCGACCGACCGATACGGCTCCTATGGTGATGATGACGCCCTGCCGACGCGATGGCGACGACTCGTCCAGGTGATTGGGGGGGTCGTCCTCGGTGGTGGACTGTACTTCGCCTGGCAACTCCTGTGAGTTCTCTGAAGGGCGGCGAACTTCTTTGTGGGATAAGTGGTAACGCCCTTCTATGGGAACAGTTGTCGCAATTGAAACTGACTCCGGAGTTGCCATCGCTGGCGACCGTCGAACCACTCGCGGCGAAACGGTCACCGGCGATAGCACACAGCGTGTCTTCGCGATCAGAGACGTCGGGGTTGGTGCTATCGCGGATACCGGGGCGATCGACACGTTTCGTCGCCGCTTTGAGAGCGCGCTTCGACGGGCTCGTCGCGAGCAGGCCGCCGGACTCACTGCTGAGGTCGTCGCCCGGGTTGCCGCCGGGGCAGCTCAACGGACCGGCGTTGAGGCGGTCGTTGCATCCCCTGACGCCCACCTCCGACAGGTCACCCCAGAGGGCGCTGCGCTCGACGAGCCCCGCGTTGCGCTCGGGACGGGCGCCGAACTCGCCTTCGGTCGTCTTGATGGGCTTGATGATACAGCGCCGCTTGAGACGACAACAGCCGCCCTTGAGGACATCATAGCCGCCGTCGCCGAACGGGACCCGGCGACGGGCGAGCGTGTCGACACCTATTCGAGGGCGCGCACGGACACATCCCAGGACGGATAGCACGCTACGTCTTCGTACTCGCTCCCGTGGGTCGCCCCTTCGAGACTCCGTGCCCAAACTGCTAAGACACTTCACCTGTGATATGTGTTCATGGCACTAACAATTCTCGTCCCGATTGACGGCTCGCCACTCGCCGACCGCGCACTCCGACACAGCCTTGAGACCTATCCTGAGGCGGAGATCATCGCCTACTACGTGAGCAGTCCATTCGATCCACACGAGGGTGGGGGAGAAGAGTCGGCCTACGAGCCGATTGTCGGCTCCGATGAGTGGTACGCCGACGAGCAAGAGGCGGCCGATCGGGTGTTTGAGGTGGCCGAGGAAATCGCTGCCGAGTACGACCGGCAGATCACCACCGAATACGAGATCGGCGATCCCCAACGCCTGATCCCCGAGTACGCCACCCAGGAGGATGTCGATCATGTCGTCATGGGTGCACACGGTCGACAAGACGCGGACCGTCAGCTGGTCGGACGGGTGGCCGAGACGGTCGTCTTCCGGTCGCCTGTCTCGGTGACGGTTATTCGCGAGTAGCCAACCAATGCCCGACCTCACATTTCACGGTCTTGATATCGGTCGTGTTGAGCCGGGCGACGATCTCGTGAAGCGGATTGTGGAGACGACCGCCGAGGAGTATCCACTGACCGACGGCGACGTTCTTGTGATCACCTCAAAGGTCGTTTCGATTGCCGAGAACCGCCTCGTTGAGGCTGATGGTGTCGAGGTGACCGACCGCGATGACCGCGTGGCCGATGTCACTGGCCTTGATCCCGCCGAGGTCGCCCTCATTTACCAGGAATCTGAGGTTCTCGGGGCGCTTCCCATCGCACGGATCGGAGAGGAGGTGCTTGTCGAACACGCCGTCGATCCGGAGACCGCCCGTGAGGCCGCTGCGGACTTTCCGGCGGCATTGATCACCGATCGCGATGGCCACCTCTGTACGAACGCTGGTGTCGACTGGTCGAATACGCCGGCGGGGCAGATGACCCTCTTACCGGCGGATCCCGACGCGAGTGCCCGGCGCATCCGGGAGGAAATTGCGGAACGAACCGACACGGACGTAGCCGTCGTCCTCTCGGATTCGGAGATTCTCGGTCCAGGGACGATGGACCTCGCCGTTGGATGCTCCGGGATTGCGGCGGTCGACAGCAACTTCGGCAAGAGTGACCTCTACGGACAGCCGAAGGTTGGCGGGCTTGATCTCATTGCCGACGAACTCAGCGCGGGGTCTGCGCTGCTGTTCGGCCAGGCGGACGAACAGGTGCCGGTCGTGGTCGTCCGTGGTCTTACGTACGACGACGGTGAGGGGGTGTACAACGCCGGTGGACTGGTCCGCCGGGCGATCCGTCAGGGAATCGCGTTGACCGCCCGGCTCAAAGCCCGGGAGTGGTTTTAGCCAATCCAGGCCTCGGCGAACGCCTCGAAGAAGTCGCCGTCGGTCCGTACCCGGACGTACTCCGCGCCGTGGCGATCGGCCACTGCCTGGAGGTCCGCCCAGTGGGCTTCGAGGTCCTCGCGATACTGCTGTTTACGCCGCGGACTGAAGTAGGTCCGCAGTCGGGAGACGGTCTCGATTCCCTCGAAGATGGTCTCGCCGCTGACCGGCGGCGAAACCTCCTCGGGGGCCACTACGTTCACTAGGACGACCTCGTGATCGCTTAGCGCATCAAGCCCGGCGGCGAGTGCGTCCGGATCGACCAAGAAATCACTCCCCAGTACGATCAGCGACCGGGCGGTTGTCGTGCCAGCGTAGGCCTTAAGCGCGGCGTCGACCGCCAGCTCGCCCGCAAGGCTGACGCCGTTGAGCCGCTCGATGATCGAGAGCAACTCTCCGGGGGTACTCGCCCCCGAGTCAAGGCGCTGTGGTTGCTCACCGAGGGTCGCTACCCGAAAGTCGTCGTGGTCGGCGGCAAACAGATAGCAGTATCCCAGCGCGATCTTCGCGGCCCGCTCGAATTTCGCCCGGTCACCGAAGCCCATCGATGCACTCGTGTCAACGAGCGCGTGCACCCGCATACTGCGTTCGGCCTCGAACTGTTTGACGTAGAGCTCATTCGTCCGGGCGTAGATCTTCCAGTCGATCAGGCCCGGATCGTCGCCTTCGACGTACCGCCGGAAGTCACTGAATGTCAGTCCCTCACCGAGATCCTGCGAGCGCCGCTCGCCTTGCTGGGCGACTGCCAGCTCCCGCCGGCCGGCCACGTCAAAGCGTTTGAGCTCTTGGAGGAACGCCGGGTCAATCGCCATGGCCGTTACACCAGCGTGTCGATGACCTCATCGGGGGTCAGCCCATCCTGTTGGGCGCGGAAGTCGAGTCCGATTCGGTGACGCAGGATCGGCACGGCCATCGCCTCAAGGTCGGCCTCGGTCACGTAGGTTCGCCCCTCGAAAAGCGCCTGGGCCTTGCCCGCGGTCACGAGCGCCATACTCGCCCGTGGGCTGGCGCCATAATCGATGCGGTCAGCGTCACGCGTTGCGTTGACGATGGCAACGGCCCGCTCGCGGATGTCCTCAGCCACGGGGACCTGTCGAACCGTGCGCTGGAGATCCCGCAGGCGCTCGCTTGAGAGCACCGTCTCGACCTCCGGCAGCGTGTTCAGCCGCTCGGTGTAACGCTTGACAATCTCGATTTCGTCCTCCGGTGGGGGCGCCTCAAGTAGGAGCTTCATTGTAAATCGATCCTGCTGGGCCTCCGGAAGCGGATAGGTGCCCTCCTGCTCGATCGGGTTCTGTGTCGCCAGCACGAAAAATGGCTCCGGCAGGTGTCGGGTCTCGCCGCCAGCGGTGACCTGCTCTTCTTCCATGGCCTCAAGCAGTGCCGCCTGGGTCTTTGGCGTCGCCCGGTTGATCTCGTCGGCCAACACGACGTTCGCGAAGATCGGGCCCTCCTCGAAGACGAACTCGCGGTCGTTGCCGACCTCGCGGATGACCTCCGTGCCGGTGACGTCTGAGGGCATCAGATCGGGGGTGTTCTGGATGCGCGAGAACGACAGATCGACCGCCTCGGCGAGCGTCCGGACAAGGAGCGTCTTCCCCAGTCCGGGGGCTCCCTCAAGCAGGGCATTGCCGTCGGTCAACAGACAGACAAGCAGGCGTCGAACGATCTCCTCCTGGCCGACGATCCGGTTGGCAATCTGTGTCTCAACCGCGGCGAGGGTCTCCGCAACCGCCTCGGCGTCGATTTCTCCGTTCTCCGTGTCTAGTGCTGTCTCGGATTCGTGATCGCTCATGGGTCCTCCGCGGTGTCCCCGCGTAGTTGTTCGTAGTAGTCTCGCACGAGATCGGCGTTCTCGGGACGGGTTTCGTCGGTGAACGAGGCCTGGGCGGCCTCAAGCGAGGCGGTGTCGATACTGAACTCGCCGGCATCGTACTCGCCGGTCACATCCGCTGTGTCGCCGGTCTGTCCTAACACGATCTCGCGGCTCTCGCTCCCGCGATCAACCGGCGCCTCCTCGCCGACGAAGTCCTGCCCACCGGTGTCGATTGTCGGTGTCGTGTCTCCACCACCGTCTCCTACCTCAAGACCGAGGCCGACAACACCAGCACCGACAACGGCGAGCAGAAGCACCACTCCAAAGGCGGCGTACATCTGTCGCCAGCGGACGAACTCGCGGGTCGATGCGCGTTCGAGTCCCTCTAGTACCTCCGCATAGAGATGCCCGGCGACCGGCGAGTCCTTCGCGTCACTGGCGGCATCCCGGGCTGTCCGGAAGGCCACTTCGAGTTCAGGATTGTAGGCCTCAAGCTGTGTGACATCGAATCGTCGATACCGGACGGCGGCGTCAACGAGAGCGACGATGAGCGTCCCGCCGAGCACTACCACGTCGATTCCTGCGACCGTCAGTGATCCAGGGATGTAGAGTCCAACCGCCTCGCCGGCGCTGGCGAGCCCCTCCGGTAGGCCGATCCGGACGGTTCCACCGCGAGTGCCACTGCCGGTGAGATACACCGCGAGACTCCCCACGATGAATACCAACAGGCCATCGACCGTGGCATGGAGGGCAACCGCCTTGCGGGCCTCCTGACGGACCTCCTCGACGGCCTCAAGGACGGCCTCGCGGCGGTCGGTAGCGGCGTGGGTGTCGCTCATGGATTAGCTGTTCCCGTCTGATCCGCTCTCAGACTTCTTAATCTGCTGCTTAAGATCCTCGATCTCGTCATTGAGATCCGCTTTGTCAGACTGCAACTCATCGATCCGGTCTTCTTTCTGATTGAGTTCATCTTCTGTCTCTTCGAGCGTCTCTTGGGTGTTCTGCAGGCGCTCTTCGGTCGACTGCAGCTCAGAGCGAACCGATTCAAGCTCCGATCTGGTACTCGACAGCTCCTCCTCGGTCTGTTCGAGATCGCTGACGACCTGATCGAGATCCTGCTCGCGCGTTTCGAGTCGCTCCTGGAGGTCCTGGCGTTCAGCCTCGGTCGCATTGAGTTGCGCCCGTAGTTCCTCGTTTTCGGCCTGGAGCTCCTCGTTTGAACTCTGGAGCTGGCCGGCGGCGGACTGGTACACCCAGCCGGTCCCGATGAAGCTCGCCGCGAGGACGACAACCAGCACGACGAGCCGTGTCTGGATGGTCGAGCCGATCCGTGCCATTCGGGTCAATCACGCTAGCCGGTCCGGACGTATCGCTCTTGCGCTCACTCGTCGCGGCCTCTCGGTGTCGCCGGCTGATTGGGCTGTCCGATCGTCGGGAATCGATCAAGGCGTCTGGCGGCCACCTCAAGCAAGAACACGATCAGGCCGAGGACCAACGGGAGCCAGCTCAAATCGCGCTGGATGGTTCGCTCCTGGACGGGAGCCGACCGAACGAACTCCGCCATCGCGCCCGCCTCGCCCGGAGCGAACAGTTGCCCGCCGGTCTGCTCAACCGCCGCCTCAAGGGCCTCGTGTTGGCCGAAAGCAGCGAACTCCGCCGGGTAGTCGGCGGCGTACTCCGTGTCGAGGACGCTGTGGAATCCGGACTCGTCGGGGGTCACCCGGGCCTCATACCGGGTCTCTCCTGCGCTGACAAAGCGTGCGTCGGCCGCGGCTGGCCGTTCGGTCCCGCGGTACACTGCAGTCGTCGATGCGCCAACGCGGGTGTCCGGCAGATCGATGATTCCCGTCTGGGTGCGCAGTGGGTTACCGATCGCCCAGTTGACCGTCTTGGTCGTCATCGCCGCATCCGGCTGGACCAGCAGACCACCGAGGCTGCCGTCGTCATCGTAGACGGTGACTGACGCGACGCGACCGAGCCCGAAGCGCCAGGTGGTCACCGCGGGCGTTCCCTCGGCGGTGGTCACGAGCACACGCGCCCCTGGCTTCGCGGAGATGCTGTGGGCCCGATCCGGATTGGCCGTCGGCTCCACGTTCCGGGTGATGAACGAGGTCGTGTCGGTTCGAACGAGTCGGTCGGCCTGCAGTGCGCTCGCCTCGCTGAAGAGCAACTGCAGGCGGTCGCGCTGGTCGGCCTGGATGTAGGTGCCGCCGGTCGTCCGGGCGAGTTTCGTCATCAGGCTGTCGTCGCGCCACCGACCGGTCCCCACCCCGGTGATCCGCACGTTCTGGTCGGCCAGCTGCTCGGCGACCGACAGCGGCTCGCTGTGGGTGCCGACGCCCTCGCTGAGGAGGATGAGTTCCCCGCCGTCAGGGAGCTCCTCGCCGGCCGCTTCGAGACCGCTCGCGATGTTGTTCGCGTAATCGCCCGCCTCAAGGCGCCGGAGTGTCGCCTTGATCTCCTCCTCGGTCCGGCCGAGGGACCCTAGTGGAACCAGCGTCTCGGCCTCCGAGTCGAAGGCGACCAGCCCGACGTTGTGGGTATCGCCGAGCTGATCAACGATATCGATCGCCTGCCCGCGGATCCGAGGCATCCGGCGTGCTGCATCGCCGGAGACATCGACGGCCAGGATGATATCGCGACTTCCGGCCTGGTTCTGGAACCGGACGGGCAGGAGCGTGCCGATGGCCGAGGACTGGTAGCCGCCCTGCTCGTAGGCATTCTTGCCGCCGACGGAGACCACCCCGTTGCCGTCGGCCGCGTAGGATTGAAGCGCTCCGACGTTCCCGAGATCGCCCGCGGCGACATCCTGGATCACGACGGCATGGTACTCCGCAAGCCGGTCGCGATCAGGGATCGACTCGACCTGCGTGACATCGTAGATGTCCCCAAGATACGATCCCAGCGGGTAGTCCGCCCGGGCAACATATAGCACGTCCGGGGGTTCGATCACTCGCACGGACGCCCGCGAGAGACGATTCTGCTCGAATCCGGGGCCGTCAATCTGTGCGGTGACCCGTCGGTCGCCAACCGACTCGAAGGTATGTGATACGGTCAGTGTTTGCTGTCCCGACACACGCTCTGTGTGGATCGACTCGCCGTCAACGGCGACGGTCACCGAGGTACTCGTCTCGCCAACTCCGCCGACGGAGACCCGGAGCTCTTCTTCGGCGCCCACGCTCGTCGTCTTGGGGGCGGACACCGAGACGTGTCGTTCGGTCCGTGTTGGCGACAGATCAACGGCGCTGATCGTCGCATTCTGCGTCTCCGCGGCGCTCACGACACTCCCGAGGTTTCGTCCATCGGTCACCTGACCGTCAGAGAGCACTAACAGGTGCTCGCCCTCGCCGACCAACGGCAGCAGCTGATCGCCGAGGGGCGAACTCCGGTCGCTGCCGATCGTCGTTGTCGTGACAGGGACCCCCTGTGCTTCGATCCGATCGGCGACGGCGGCCGGATTAACATCGTAGACGTCCATGCTCTCTGAGTCGTCGACCACCAGATGGACCGAGGGGTCCTCCGGCGTTGCGCTCACGCTTACGATGTACGGTCCGGCGACCGCGAGCAGCACCAGCGCGATGATAAGTCCCCGCGAGACGAACAGCGCAAGCCGGCCGCGACTCGGTCGTCGGGCGCCTGTCCTAACGAAGAGCAGTCCCGCCAGGACCGCAATCGCGACCGGAATCGCCAGTAGAACCAGCGGCCGCTGGAGTTCAACCGGGCCAACGAACAGACCGATCATCAGAGTTCACCCCGATACCGCAGAAAGCCCATCTCGGCAAGGACGAGAATGGCCCCCAGACCGGCCAGCCACGGGGTCAGCGACGCCACCGTCTGTCGAACGGTCCCACCGCCACCGGAGGTCTCGATCGCCGGTGCGGTCACGTTCGACTCGGAGGCGGAGACCAGATTCGCCGCCAGCACGCCATCCGGCGTCTCATACACGCCAGCCTCCGCGAGTGTCAGTCGGTCGGTGGTCGTTGCCCCACGAGGCGTTTGAACCTGCGTTTCGTTCTCAAGGGCGATGCGGTCGCCCGTCTGATGGAGCCGTTCCTCAAGGCGCTCCTGTCCGGCAGCATATAGGATGGCGTCCTGCCAGAAGACCGGATACTGGTAGCTAAAGCGGAAACTCGACTGGGCATCGAGATAGCCGTAGTACAGGATCCGTCCGCCGTCTGTCTCGGCCGTAGCCAGCATCGGTGCACCGCCGTCGGTCGTTGCGAGCACCTCGCCGCGTCGAAGCGTCCCACGGACGTACCGGTCAGCGGAGACGAGGTCGATGTCCTCGGTCAGTGCGTGGGAGCCCGTCGGCTGAACGTCGGTACTCTGTCCCAGCGACGCCGGATCAACGAGGAGCAGGTCACCGTATTCTGTGGCGTCCAGCTCGGTGTGCCCGCGGACGATCACCCCGCCGCCGTTTTCGACCGTCGTCTGTGCCGCCTCAACCGTGCTTTCGAGGAGGCGGTCGGGGTCGATATCGCCAAAGACGACAACATCGTACCCGCCGGCGTCGGCGATTGGCGGCCGGGCAACATCGTGATCGACGTATCCACTCGCCGCGAAGGCGGCCTCCAGTGAGGGCTGTGGATCGTTGGTGACCAGGAGGACGTCAACGGTGCGATCGGCTGGAGCGGGCACGTAGACCGTGTCGTCGGCCGGGAACGAATCTCCCGGAGTCAAGCGCAGCTCACCGGGTCCAGACGGCACCGGAAGGGTCACATCCACTAGGTCGCCGGCGGCGAGATCAACGCTTCGCTCCGTGTTGTCGAGTCGTACCGTCCGCGTCTGATCGCTATCGCCTGTGTTGGCGAGCGTCGCGGTGAGCTCCGTTCCGGAGACCGAGAGCCCGACAATGCCGACATTGTCTGTTCCACCGCCGGCAAACTGCCGAACGTCCACCTCGTGGCCGGCCGCCCGGGCGCTCGCGACGGCTCCCTGCCAGTCGCTGGTGTCGGCGAAGTCACTGTAGATCACGATCCGTCCGGGCTCATCGCCGGGAACGCTCCCGGCGGCTAGTGCAACCGCCCGTCGGAGATTCCCGTCGGTATCAGTCGCCGAAAGATCGCTCAGGACGGCCTGTGCGTTCGGCCCGCCGCTTTGGCCGGCGGCGATCGTTGGCTGTGGGGCACTCTGGACGAGCGTTGTTCCGCCGCCGACCGTGTCGAGTGCCGCCTGTCTGGCGGCCTCAAAGCGGGTCGTGTCGCCCCCGGCCTGGGTCTGCATGCTCGCGCTCGTATCGATCACGACGACCGTCTGGCCGCCCGCAGCCACGCCGGGGATGGCGAGCTGTGGACCAGCCAGTGCGAGGGCAATCGCGACGATAATCGCCGCCTGGATGAGCAGAAGGGCGTGGATCCGAAAGCGTTCGAACAGCCGATCGCGATCGGCGTCGGTGTCGTCGTCATCCGCCAGGAACTCGATTGTCGGGAGGGCGTACCGTTGGGGCTCTGATCGAACGAAATAGAGGATGATCAACGGCACCAGCCCCAGGAGGGCCGCCAGACCGAGCGGACTCTGGAAGGGACCGAGTGCCGCGGGGAGGAGCATACACGTACCCGTGGCGGGCAGCGCGTTTGTGTCTTTATCCTCTGATCGCGTCTCGCCGCTCGGTGATCAGATCGAACTCTGCTTCGGTGTCGCCCAGGATCAACAGCGCGTAGTACCGAAGGAAGGTGCGCATCGGCACGGCGACAAACAGCGAGATGACCGTGACCGCGAAGACGAACGCGATGACGGCGACGGCGATGATGAGACCGCCGGCCGCCAGTTCGGCGGTTGTGATCACCACCGCCCCGAGCACGCCAAGTAGGCCCAGTGGAATTGCCACCACCACGGCAAGCAGTGCCGTCACGATGCCCGCGGCAACGCCCACGGCAATCCGCAGCACCGTCCCAACGGCGACGTACGCAAGATACTGCTTCCACTGCGCGGTCAGCGTCGGCCAGAACCGGCGCCAGGCGCCGATGATCCCGCGCTCTTCAAGCAGCATGATCGGGACCACAAAGGTCGTCGTGAATCCGTTGAGAAGCCCGGCGACAAGTGCGAGCACGACGGCGACAGGGATCGCGAAGACAGCAAATCCGGCCGAGACCCCCTCGTAGCCGATAACGCCCGGCGCGGCAACGATGAGGATGAGCACCGCGATGATCCCCAGGCTGACCGCGCCGAGCAGCAGGCGGAATCCAAACAGCCGGAGCCCCTGTGGCCAGTACGCCGACCAGTCGCGTCGGATCGCGACCGTCTCGCGCTGGAGCGCCCGCACGAACACGAACTCCATGACCGAGCCGATGAGGACAAAGGCTACCACAAGCAGCGCCACGACGGCGACAATCACCCAGACGATACCGGGAACCGGCCCGGTCATCGGCGGCATCGATCCGGAGACCCCCGCCCCGCCGTTCGGCACGCTCCCGGTGCCACCGAACTGAAACGGCGAGGTGCCACTGACGCTGCCGATGAAGAACACGATCACGGCGAGTTTCGCCCACCGCCACCCATTGATCGGCCACAGAAGGGCCCGTGTCGCTGCGATGGCGTCTTCGATGTCGCTAATGGCGTACAGTGTCATCGCTGGGGGCCTCCACTGGCGGTGCGGTCGTTGGTATGGGGACCGATCGGGATCATACGGTGTGACATACACCTATCGGAAAAATAATGCTTTCGAACGGTTCGATCCCAACCATCGCCGTATCACCCGAGAACCTTCTGGTAGACGAAGACGACGAACATCAGGATGATGAGGCCTCCAACGAGACTGGGCAGTAGCTGGCTGAGGAGTGCGACGGTCCCCGTGTCTCCGATCCCGGTGAACGTGACGACACCGACGAGCAGGAGCGTCCCGATAACGACAACGAGTAGCACCCGCGTGAGCGCGTCCATCAACTCCATGGTTGATCGGTTCGGCTCTGGGGGATAAATCCTCGCGAAGTCGGACTACGATAATTCACCGAATGAACAGTTCGATCCATCCCAGCGGGGCGAGTATGCCGATGGCGGCCAGCGCCCACGGGAGCCACACCATCGCGGGATGGCGATGCGCGCCCAGCCGGTACGCAAGGACGACATAGCCGCCGACAACCGCTCCCTTGGCGGCGAGCCAGAGTCCCGGGTGTACGCGCAACAGCGAGCGCACGACGGCGGAGTCCTCTTCGCCAATTCCGAAGGCCGCCACGCCAACCAGCGTCACCAGTGGATCCCACACGAGATGGGCAAGCACCAGTGCGCCAAGTCCTAGCCGTCCGATCCGCTCGATCGAGCGCGTTCGCACGCGGTTCGCGTGGCGCTGCATCATCCACACCCAGGTCTACAGCGACATAGGACTGCCGGGCCGGTGTGTCACCCCTTGTACTCCGCTCGGGACGTTCCAGGCGTCCGCCCTCACTCACTCGGCCACGCGTCAGCGTCTAGTGGATCGCCATCGAGGAACGCCGCGATTCCGGCGGCGGCATCATCGGTTGCACAAACCGCAGCGAACTGCTCGTTTGAGTACTCAAGCGCCGCCTCGTATGGCTCATCGAGCATTGCGTAGACGGCCTGCTTTCCGCGCTGGACGGCCGCCGGACTCTTGGCGGCGATCGTCTCGGCCAGCTCCAGAGCCGTCTCCACGTGGTCGCCGGCCGGAACGACCCGGTTCAGCAGGCCCCACTCGCGGGCCGTGTCGGCGTCAATCAACTCGCCGGTGAGCAACAACTCCATCGCTCGCTGTTTGGTGGTGACATCCAACAGCGGCACCGCCGGGCCCATACAGAACAGTCCGACCTTCGGGGCGGTCGCGCCGAAGCGACTCTCCTCAGTTGCGACGGCAAGATCACACGCCACAACCAGCCCCAGTCCGTTGGCGGCGGCGTCGCCATCGACGGCGGCAATCACCGGCGTTCCCATCTCTCGGAGCGTGAGAAACGGCTCTTCCATCTGCTCGACCCACGTCCGGTACTCATCGCGGGTCTCGAAGGCTGCGTGTTCGGTTAGATCGATACCCGCCGAGAAGGCGTCACCGGCGCCCTTGATGATGATCGCGCGCACCGCCTGGGTCCCCTCAAGCGCCCAGAGGGCGTCATCAAGATCACTCGCCAGCGTTGTGCTGAAGGTGTTCAACGCGGCCGGCCGATCAAGCGTCAGCCGGGCGATGTGGTCATCGATCGTGACGTCGACTGCGTCGAGTGTGTCCGTCGATTCGACGGCCATGCCACCCGATCACAGACAACTGCATTAAAACTTCTCCGCGTGAGCACTCACTCGGTCGTGTCGTCGGGTGTCTCTCAGAATGGAGGGGGGCCAGTCCCGCGAGGGCTCAGGCCCGGGCGACCTCGTCCGGGGTGGCTCCGTAGTACTGTGCCTCCCATTCACTACGCGCTTCGAGTTCGCGCTCGCCGCGCTGGGTGAGCGTATAGGAGTTGGTCCGCTGGTCGATCTGGCCCTTCTCAACAAGGCCTTTCTCGACGAGCGTGTCGAGATTCGGGTAGAGTCGACCGTGGTTGATTGTGGCGCCGTAGTACTCCTCGATTTCGTCTTTGATCGCCAGGCCGTGGGGGGTGTCCATGCCGGCGATAACGTACAGCAGATCGCGTTGGAATCCGGTCAGATCGTGCATACACACTTACAATGGGTTCCTTACATATAAGGATGCCGTAATACCACGGGCGTTGATCAGTCAATCGCCAATCAGTGTTCCTGGGTGTTGCCCGTCCAGACTGCCGATCTGTTGGGAAGCGAGGTACGCCGTCGAGGGTACCAAATATTGCTGGTATCTTAAGGCGTCTTGCTTCCGGGTTGGCATGAATGTGGGTTATCTATCATGTACGATCAGGTGTCTGTGTCGAGACGGTGGACAATCCAACGGGAGTGAGTTGGGACTTCGATCGTCCATTATCAGACCAACGAATGGCAAACGTATCCGTATCGAGGGGCCGGCGCTTTGCGAGTGTGAGTGCCGGTCAAACGGATAATATTGGGTGAGCGTCCTTGGGTTTCTCTGAGACTGGGACAATCCCCCTTGGGTGCGACTGTGGTTCCTGGAAGATTGAGTGTTGATCCCCCGATCCGTCGAGTCAAGCAACGCACAGCATACGGACTGCTCAAGCAGCTTCACCAGGACGCTATGGGATCACTGAGGACGGAATCGCATATCCCGACGGGGATCTTGACGTAGCAGGCGGGAGGCGAGCGACGAGTCCGCGTCGTGTGTGGCGTGCCACGAGGACGACGGGGAAGTAATATCGGCTGGCTTCGATTCTGACAGGGGCATGATAACATATATTACGATACCTCGGAGGTACAAACGTTGACTAATGGGACTACAGGATGAAAAAGAGTTTTAGATGAACTGATCTAGCTTCGCTCCCCCCTCAGTCAGCTCATACAACCGATGATGCGGTTGTTCTGTGGTAATACACCTGATAATTTGAGGGTCCATCTTCTTGAGCTCTCGAATGTGATTGGAAATTGTATTTCGTTGAATTTCCATTCCATGTTCAGGTGTTTGTAGCGGGGCTTATAGTGCATTACTGTGAGGAATAGTGTCACTGTCAGTTTCTATTTTTAATCTCTATAGATAATACTAATTTCCGGTAGATGCTCTCTCAGGTTCTGCCGATTTAGGCTCTAAGCAATATTCTGCACCACCGTTCCCGTCTAACGAAATTGAGGGGGCAGTTCTGTAGGGAGCAATTATAGTCAATATTATTTGAGGTACAGCTATTTTATTATTCAACGGATGACGTACTCTGGCCAAGATTCGTCTTCAGGGCTAGATGCTATTGACTCAGAGATTGCGTTAACTGCACTGCTAGCTACGACAATAACCACCTTCGGGGTTGGCATGAACGGAGGCTATTCCGTAATGAAGCTTGTTGCAGTATTGCTTTTGCTGATAACGTTCCTCCGCAGGCTCTTGATCATTCATTCTGATGATATAACGTTAAGGTCAATGCTCGTGCTGAACGGCGTCTTATATACAACAACG
>Ga0207714_1000134_pt1 | contig 47795 bp, 46 predicted proteins | sample PonA232FremontCA_2_FD_187270 | JGI IMG/M metagenome (GOLD analysis project Ga0207714, IMG submission 187270) | Marine sediment microbial community from Fremont, CA, USA - Pond A23 Sediment 2 (SPAdes) | ecosystem: Environmental > Aquatic > Marine > Unclassified | place: USA: Fremont, California... | reverse complement strand
TTCCCATTAATATTATATTTCGGGAAGGGCTATCTCAATTCCTCTTGATTTTTCATTAATTTTTATATCAATATCATAGGCTTGACCGAGATTAGCACCGGTCATGATTTGTTCTGTATCCCCGTCAGCCATGATATTACCGTCCTTTACTATTATAACTTTATCACAGTATTTCATGGCTAAATTAGGATCATGTAAGGCCATGATAACACCTGTATTACTGTTTCGAGTTAGCTTTCTTATCTCTCTCATTAGAAGATTTTTGTTCTTGAAATCTAAATGAGAAGTGGGTTCATCCATAATTAGATAAGATGTATCCTGCATTAAGGCCCTGGCTATTAAGACAAGCTGCTTTTCACCACCACTTAATTGATTATACTGCCTATTTGCTAAATATTCTATATCTAGTTTTTCTAAAACAGCCATAGCCCTATCAAAATCATCACTAGCAGGCATTTTTCCAAATCCTAAATATGGAGTTACTCCCATAGTAACAACATCTAAAACCTGATAAGAAAATACTACAGAATGTTCCTGAGGTACCATACTAATAAATTGGGCAATCTCTCGTTGATTCAAATCATCTAAATCAGTGTCACCAATTTTAATCTTGCCTTCGTCTTTTTGTAATACTTTATTTAAACATTTTAAAATTGTAGTTTTACCAGAACCATTAGCCCCCAGTAAACACGCAAACTCTTGTCTTTGAACTTTGAAGTTTATATCTTTAATTGTTTTAATATTATCATAAGAAAAACCTAAATCTTTTACTTCTAACATCTATTACACCTTCAATTTATTTATATTATAGCGAACCGCCACCTAAATCTTGATAACTTTCATCATAAAGTGTATTGTAATATTCTTTAACTACCTGCTCAACTTCTATATCTTCGTATTTTTCTGGATATAATCTTTCAGCTAACCAGACAATCCCTAAATAGGAAGATGGACTCGGGAAATCCCACGGCTCTACTTTAGAAGGAAACCTATAAACATTCCCATTCTTTATAGCTTTTAATTCCTGGAGTTCGGGCCTATTTAAAAGCTCTTCAACCGAACCACTGTAATATTGAGAAACTACAATATAATCTGGATTCCATTTAATTAATTCTTCTAAAGAAGTTTTAATAAATCCTGATTTTGCTTTTTTAGCAGGATTAATTCCCCCTGCTAATTCTATCATACTAGTCTGCAACATTCCTTTACCAACTGTATCTAAAAGTGAAGAATTAGCAAAGTATACTTTTTTCGGCTCTTCCACATCTCTACTTTCAACAATATCAAGTATCTTATCATATTGGTTGATTACTTTATCCGCTCGCTCTTCAACTCCAATAGCTTTACCCAATATTTTCGTTGTTTCTTTTATTTGCTCATAACTTTCAGGCCTAATTATCACTGAAGCTATATCATAATCTTTAAGTTTTTTGGCAACTTCTGGACCTATGTTGTGAGGAAATAGGATAACCAAGTCAGGATTAACTTCTAAAATTTGTTCTATATTAATACCACGGTTTTTCGAACCAACATTTGGTAATTCCTCTCCATCATATAACTTTTGAAATAGTGAAACTTTTTCAAAACTTAAATCTGAAGCTGCTAACCTATCTTGAACCCCCAAACAAAATACAAATTGAGTAGCTGATCGATAGGTAGTAACAATCTTATTTACTTCATCTGGAACTTCTACTTTCCTTCCTACCATATCTGTAACTACCTTTTCTGCAAAAACTGAAGAAGAAATTGTTAAAGTAAAGACCATAATTAAAATAAAAAGTAATGTTAGTTTTTTGTTATAAAATTTCATTAATAAGCCTCCTTGTATAATTCGTTATTTGTAACCTAGTATAACGATTACAAAAAATTTACTCTTTTAACTTTTCCTCAAAATTATCATCAAAATACTTGGCTTCTAATTTTGACATTTCATGCCTGGCTTCGCTACGGAATTTTAAAAAGGTATCCATCAGTAAGCGTCCTTTTTTTGTTAAAGTTGACCCTCCACCTTGAGAACCTCCAACCTGCTTTTCTAATAATTTGAAATCTAATTTTTTCTCTAGAGTATCTATGAGCTGCCAAGCTTGGCTATATGACATATTAATTTGAGCTGCAGCTTTACTTAAAGACCCCAGCTGATCTACGAGTTTCAAAATATCAGCAGGTCCATCACCAAATAGTTTATTTTCATTTTCTTCTAACCATAGTTTGTAATTTAATTTCATCTAACTTCATCCTAATCATACTTATTTTTATAATACAGGTAATCATCATAATAATCAAGATCGATAATAACTTTTTCATCATCAATCGAATAATATTCTACTAAATCTTCATGTTCCTCTAAAAATGGCTTTAATCCCATAGCACCATCTAGTTTATTGATTTCAGGTAAAAATTTAGTGTTTATAATAACAGGATGTCCAGGTTTATCATTATAAATTGGTAACATGATATCTGAGGAGTTTTCTTCAAATCTATTAATAAGCATATCAAAAATATCAGGTGTAATCAATGGTTGATCTCCCAAAAATATAACGAGAAATTTTGTGTTTTTTGCTAAATCTTCTATTCCCTTTTGCAAACTAGAACTCATTCCCTCTTTATAATCAGGATTTTCTTTGATTCTCAAGCGTTCATCTTTATAATAGCTTATTTTCTCTTTTACCCTCTCTGCTTCAGCACCTAAAACCACCCTGATCTCATCATCAATATATTTGCTTTTCAATACATTATCAATTACCGTTTCTAATATAGTTTTATCTTTCCATGGTAATAATTGTTTTAATTTTCCCATTCGCTCAGCATCTCCAGCTGCAAGAATTATACCTGTATACATTATTATCCACCTCATTCATTGAAAAGGGAGGGGGTCCCCTCCCTTTTATATTAACTCTTATAATTATTAACCTAAATCACATAAATAATTAGAACTCTTTAGACTAGCCATAAGAAGTAAGCTACAAAGACAATACCTAATGCATATACTATCCAATGTACGTCTTCACCTTTGCCTGTAAAGAGTTTTACTAATGGATAAATGATAAATCCTAAAGCAATACCATTTGAAATAGAATAGGTTAAAGGCATAGCTATCATAGTAACAAAGGCAGGTAAGATTTCAGTAAAGTCATCCCAATCCAACTTTGTTACATTCGACATCATCATTGTACCTACAATTATTAAGGCAGGAGCAGTAGCTGCACCTGGTACAAGACCAACTAAAGGTCTAAAAAACAGAGCTAAAAAGAAAAGTATTGAAACAACTACACCTGTTAAACCTGTTCTACCACCTTCAGCAACTCCAGAAGCAGATTCAATATATGTAGTAACTGTACTGGTACCAAATAGTGCACCACCAGTAGTACCTACTGCATCTGCTAATAATGCATTACTTGCTTTAGGTAAATCACCGTTATCGTCTAAGTATCCAGCCTGCTGACTTACACCAACTAATGTCCCTGCAGTATCAAATAAATCAACAAATAAGAATGATAATAAGACTCCAACCATACTTAATCTTAAAGCAGAAGCTATATCTAGTTGGAATAATACCTGGTTCCAATCACCCATTTTAGGAATCGCAAAAAAGCCATTAAATGCAGGGGTTACTCCATTTGTCCAGCCAAAAGCAGTCGCAATTAAAATACCCCATAAAAGTGCACCTTTAATTTTCAGAGCATATAATATTCCGGTAATAATTAGACCTACAAGTGCAACTAATGCAGGACCTGACATTAAATCTCCCATGGCTACTAAAGTTGCTTGATCAGCAACAACTATATTAGCATTTTGCAGACCAATAAAGGCAATAAAAAGTCCAATACCTGCACTGATTCCTGTTTTAAGTCCCATCGGAATTGAATTGACTATTTTCTTCCGGACCGGTGTAACACTCAGAATAATAAATAAAATACCTTCTATAAATACTATACCTAGAGCAGTCTGCCAAGGTACATCCATTCCAATAACAACTGAGTAAGCAAAGAAAGCATTTAATCCCATTCCTGAAGCTAGAGCAAAAGGATAATTAGTTAAAAATGCCATAGCTAAAGTACCTAAGATAATACCAGCAATTGTAGCAATAAATACTCCATTGAAAGGCATTCCTGCATCACTAAGTATGCTTGGATTTACAAATATAATATAACCCATTGTCATAAATGTAGTAAAACCAGCAATTACCTCAGTTTTTACATCAGTATTATTTTCCTTAAGATTAAAAACACTTTCTAGAATACCTTCCTCATTTTTCCCGTTCATTAAATTCCCTCCTTATGATTGTTGAATTCACCTACAACAACACCACATAACCTATCAAAATAATCCCTCTTTAACACCTCCTATTTACTTAATCCTCAATTCCAAGGGAAACAAATTTATTTTCATCTATATCAAATAAACCTTGATCTGTTATTTTGAGAGAAGGGATCACAGGTAAAGCCATAAACGACAAGGTCATAAATGGACTCTGTCTGGTCACTCCCATTGAATAAACTTTTTCTTTCATTTTTCTTAATTTCTTGGCAACTTCTGGTATTGAATCTTTAGACATTAAACCTGCTATTTCTAAGGGAAGACAGTCTATTAACTCACCATTATTTACAATAGTTATTCCACCATTGAGTTTTTCAATCTCTTTAACAGCTTTATACATGTCCTTAGAATTTAAGCCAATAACAATAATATTATGCGAGTCATGACCAATTGAAATAGCTATGGCTCCTTTTCTTAAACCAAAACCTTTTAAAAGCCCTAAACCTACATTACCGGTCTTTTTATGTCTTTCTACAACTCCTATTTTCACTAAATTATTAGCAACTAAGTCATCAATTTTAACATTCTTTTCAAAATTAATTGTCTCTTTACCTGTTACTATTTGATCTTCTATTAATTTTATTACTCGATACTTTTTATATTCTGGTAATTCAAAATCTCCTTTACTAAACTTACCAATATTTACAGAATTAAATATTTTTTCAGATTTTCCTTCTTTTATTTCCGGTAAGTTTACAATTAAACTTTCGTTTTCTGCTACTAGTTCACCATCTTTGAACACTTTTTTAACATTAAAATCTTTCAAATTATCTAATATCACAAGGTCAGCTTTGTAACCTGGGGCAATTGCTCCCACATTTTTTAAGCCTAAAGCATCTGCAGAATTTATAGTAGCAAGTTTAATCGCTCTTAAAGGTGAAACACCATTTTCAATAGCTTTTTTGATTACAAAATTAATATGTCCATCCTGGTAAAGATCTCCAGGATCTCTATCATCAGTTGCAAATAGGAAACTTGAAAGATTAGAATTATTAACTACAGGTAATAAATTAACCAAATCCCGGGTAACAGAACCTTCTCTAATCATTACATACATACCTTTAGTAACTTTCTCTTTAGCCTCTGCGGGTGTTGTACATTCATGGTCGGCCATAATACCACCTAATAAGTAAGCATTTAAGTTTTTCCCACTAACTCCAGGGGCATGACCATCAATAAATTTATCTCCAACCATTTCAATTTTATCCCAAATTTCAGGGTCTCCGTTTATGACTCCAACAAAATCCATAACTTCACCTAAACCAAAAATTCCTTCGGCATCTTTTAATTGGGATAATTTGTCTGCAGATAATTTTGCTCCTGAAGTTTCATTAGCAGTAGCAGGGACACAGGAGGGAAGCATCAAATTAAAGTTCCAGGGTAATTTATTCCCGCGATCCAAGAAATATTTTATACCTTCTAAACCTGCTACATTAGCTATTTCATGAGGATCAGCAAAAATTGTAGTCGTACCACGCGGAACTATCCAGGCTGCAAATTCATCAATTTTGACCATTGCGCTTTCTAAATGCATATGACCATCTATAAACCCAGGAGCAATAATATTCTCTTCGAAATCTATTTCCTTAACTCCATCATAATCACCAATCCCAATTATTTTCCCATCGGCTATCGCAATATCCTGCTTAATCAATCTTTCATTAAATACATCCACAATTCTACCGTGTTTCAGAACTAATTCTGCGGGAATTTCGCCCTTTGACATCTTTAATAATGTGTCTCTATTCATTTATAACCCTCCCCTCCTCAAACCTTGTATATTTAATAAGAAAGTTATTCTAATTTCAATGCCTCAAAATTACATCTTGTAATACATAATCCACAACCTGCACATTTCTCAGAATCAATAACAATATAATCTTTGCTTTCATCTAATGTGATTGCATCATATACACAACTTGTAATACAAAGTCCACATGTGGTACAATTTTCCTCAATTACAGTTGGTACAACAGTTTCAAATTCTGCTTCTTCACTAACAACTTTAGCTGTTAAACCTTTGATATCATTAACACTTTCATAGCCATGTTCATCTAAAAACTTATTTAATTCATCTACTATTTTACCGTATACACGTGGTCCATTAACTATAGCTTCTGTACAAACCTGTACAGCAGAAGCACCAACCATAAACATTTTAGCTGCCTTCAAACCACTATCGATTCCACCTACACCTATGACCGGTATATCAACACTATTAGCCGCTTGATATACTGCTCTTAAGGCTAGTGGGAAAATTGCTTCACCTGAAAGCCAACCAAATCCGTTTTCACTACCCATTAAAGGTTTCCCGGTTTCAGGGTCAATATCTAAGGTCGGACCAAATGAATTTATAAGAACTATACCATCTGCTCCTGCTTTCTCTGCTGCTTTAGAAAATTGTGGGATATCAATACCTGGACTTAACTTTACATAGACCGGAATATCCACTTCCTCTTTAGCAGCTTTTATACTTTCTTCCATTGGAGTGCTATCATCACCTAAGTAATGGGTTGATAATTCTAATGCATCAGCATATTTTTCTACTTTGCGAGCTAGTTCTCTGATTTGATCTTTTGTATATCCAATTCCTGCAATAACAGGTAAACCTAACTCTTTAATTTTTGGATATTCTTCATTTAACCAGTGTTCTGGGGTTTGTTCTGCCCAAAGTTCGGTATTTAAAAATCCACTTTCTGTTCTCGCCATATTTGGACGAGGAACTTTTGCTGCAGTAGTTGAAATAGTTTTAGTTACTAAAGCTCCAGCTCCACCTGCTTTAGCTCTCTTAGCAGCAGTAAAATCTTTTACTGGTGGTCCTGCCGCTGGCATTACTGGATTATCTAACTTAAGTCCTGAAAATTCTACTTCTAAATTAGCCATTAAACTCACTCCCTATTTTTTATTATTAATGATATTCTCTAATTCTTCATATGTTTTATTATAAATAACATCCTGGTTATCTTTTTTAATTCTATAAATGCTTATATCATCCCTGCTTCTAACTCGATCTAAAAATTGATTGTGCTCATCTTTTAAAACAGCTAATACAGGTTTGGATTTGTCAAGTATCTCAAAAACTCTTTGTTTGAATTTATTTGCTTTTAATTCAAAACGACCTAATTCATCCATTACAACTATATCTTTGTCCTTCAATCCTTTTTCTAAAAGTTTAACACCCTCAGTATTAAAAATCTCGGGGCGTACCTCCCATTTATCTTGTATGTTATCTCTTTTCGCAAAAATATAACTATTTTCTTCAAAGTTATAGTCCTCTTTATTTTGATTTTCATAATAAACAAGCGGGTCGGATAGGTAAAAACTAAGCCACTGGTCAAAACTACCACTTCTACCTACCACAAATCCACCTGGTTTTAAATTTAGTTTAACAATAAGTTTTTTTACAATAGTACTTTTCCCTATATATTTTTCACCAGTAATTACAATATTGTTGGGCATTACTACTTTTTCTCCTCAAGAGCATTTAATATTTTTTCTGGTGTTATAGGAAGACTTTTAATCCTTACCCCGATTGCATCATAAACTGCATTAGATAAAGCAGGACTTGCCCCAATTATAGTAGGTTCACCAACTCCTTTAGAACCAAAGGGACCTCCCGAATCATTATTTTCAATTAAAGTGCTCTCAAAATTAGGAATATCTTGAATACTAGGAACTAAATAATTAGTCATATCTGCATTAATAGTTATTCCTTCTTCTATAACCTGATCTTCCATCATAGCCATACCTAATCCCTGTACAGTTCCACCTTCAATCTGTCCATGTACATTCTGTGGGTTAATCGCTCTACCTACATCCAATGCAGTATATACATTCATTACCTCTATAAGACCAGTATCAGTATCTACTTCAATATCCATAACTTGTGTCATAAAAGTATATGCCACATATATTTTTTCACCTTGACCGGTCTTTCTGTCAGGAGCATAAGTTTTTGGGAAAAAGGTTGCCTCCGCTTTTAATTCTTTCCCTCTTTGTTCAACAATTTCTGCCAGCTCCCAATAAGTAATCTTTTCACATTCATCACAGGCATATAACTCACCATCTTTAACAGTTAATTCAGGATGGTTACTGTTAAAATAAAGGCTCCCATAATGGTAGATCTTACCCATAACTTCCTCGGCTGCTTCTCTCACAGCATTACCAGAAAAGAAGGTCTGTCTTGTAGCAGAAGTAGAACCAGAGTTTTTAGCTTTGTGAGTATCTTGACCCACAATCTCTATATAGGAAGGATCGATCTTTAATACTTCCGCTGCAATCTGAGTCATGGTAGTTAAAAAACCTTGGCCCAAATCCGCCCCGGCAGTTCTTACTTTTATTCTTTTATCTTTTGTAATTTCAACTTCAGCAATGGAATGGTCTGGAAAACCTTCACCATATCCAAAACCAAACATTATTGACGCCATTCCTCTTCCTTGTTTTTTCATTCGCTAATCTCCCCCTCCCATTGTGCAAGATCTGTAGCTGATTCTATGGTTCTTTTTAGATTAACACTCTTGCCTAGCTTCTGTCCATTGGGAGTAGTTGAACCTATATCATATGCATTTTGATATCTAAACTGTGCGGGATCCATATCTAATTTGTGTGCTATAATATCAATCTGGGATTCATAGGCAAATGCCATTTGAGTTGTTCCAAACCCTCTCATAGCACCACCATAAGTATTGTTTGTATATACAGCATAGGAATCTCCTCTTACATTTTGAACATTATATGGACCAGTACAATGATACATACCTTTATGAACTACTGCAGGACTACTTGAAGCATATGCTCCTGCATCACCAATAACCTTAACTTCCCAAGCTGTTAAATAACCATCATTGGTAACTCCGGTTTTAGCTTTTATTGTAAGAGGATGTCTTTTTGATTGTGAAATCATTGATTCTTCCCTAGTATAAACTAGTTTAACCGGTCTTTTAGTGTGTCTAGCTGCTAAAGCTAGATGGAGATGAACAGAAACATCTTCTTTTTTACCAAAAGCACCACCAATTGCTGTCTGAATAATTCTAACTTTTTCTTTGGGAAGATTCATAGCCTGAGCAACATCTGCTTGAGTATCATGTAGCCATTGTGAAGCTGCCCAAATTTTGATAACATCATTGCTTTCATCATATAAGGCATAACCGGCTTCATTTTGAATAGGAAGTTGATCAATATGCTGGGTCTGATACTCATTTTCAACTATAAAATCAGCTTCCTCAAATCCCTTATCTACATCTCCTTTTTCTAAATGGTGATCCATTAATATATTCTGTTTACCTACATCAGGATCAATATAATTCGTGCAAAGATCACCAATATCATTATGGATAGTAGGTGCATCTTTTTCTAAAGCCCGCTGAGGATTTGACATGACTTCTAATTTTTCAACTTCAACTTCAATTTTATCCCTTGCTTTTAAAGCTGCTTCTTCTGTTTCAGCTATAATTATTGCTAAAGCATCTCCCATAAATCTCATTTTTTCTCCTACTTTGATCAATACCGGTTGATCTTTTATAATTAAACCAAATTTATTTAAGTCCGGATAATCCTTTTCAGTAAGAATATCCACTACTCCTTCAACTTGTTTTGCTTTGCTTACATCAAGGTCTCTTAAAATAGCATGGGGATAAGTTGCTCTTTTGATTTTGACGTGTAAGTAGTCCTCAAATTTTAAATCTGAAGGATATTGAGCTTCCCCTGTCACTTTATCTTGAGCATCAACCTTAAGCACATCTTTTCCTACATACTTTTTAGACATTCTCTTCACCCCCACTTTTTATTTTGTGGGCCGCTTCTTTAACTGCATCAACTATTTTTACATAACCAGTACACCTACAAATATTCCCGGATAAACCTCTTTTAATATCTTCTTCAGAAGGATTAATGTTTTCATCAAGTAATTTCTTGCTGGACATTATCATGCCAGGAATACAAAAACCACATTGAACAGCCCCTTTTTCAATAAAAGCCTGTTGTAAGGGGTGCAGTTTGTCTTTACCACCTAAACCTTCAATAGTTTTTATTTCGGCTCCATCAGCCTGTGCTGCCAATACCAAACAAGAAGCAACTACCTTATTGTTCATAATTACAGTACAAGCTCCACATTCACCTTTTCCACAACCTTCTTTAGTTCCTGTTAAACCAAGATCATCTCTTATTAAATCAAGTAATCTTGTTTCTGGTTTAACATCAAGTGCTCTTTTTTCTCCATTTACTGTTAAACTTATCTTCATTGGTTAATCACCTCTTGTAAGGCGCTTTTTGTTATATTATATGCAACTTTTCTACGATATTCTGCTGTTCCTCTGATATCATCAATAGGAGATATCTCATCAGAAACAATTTGAGCTATTTCTGCTATATTAACCTTTTTAATTTTCTTATTTTTTAGACTTTGTTCAGCTTTTTCAATTCGAAGTGGAACTGGAGCAGCTGAACCTACACAAATTCTTGCATCTTTAATCTTATTATCATTATCAAAAACTAAATTAAGAGCTAAACTTATTGACGATATGACCAAAGCTTTTCTCTTACCAACTTTAACCCAGGCTCCTTTTGATTTATTCTCTTCTAAAGGAAGAATAATTTTTTCTACAAGTTCACCATCACCTAATACATTCTGCTTAGGGCCTGTGAAAAAGTCATTGGCATCTACTATTCTTTCTCCATCTTTTGAAATTATTTTTAGTTTAGCATCATATACTAAAAGGGTAGGTAATAAGTCACCTGCTGGTGATGAAGTTACAATATTACCACCTATTGTACCTCTGCTTCTAATTTGAGGTGAACCTACATCAGCAGCAGCCTTTTGAATAACAGGAAAATGTTCTTTGATCTGATCTAGTTTATCTAACCTCTCGTGTGTAACCATTGATCCAATTTCAACTTTATCATCAAAAATCTTAATTTCTTTAAAACTATCTAACCAATTTAAATCAAGCCATTTCTCAATTTTATATAAATTCTTATAATTAGCAACTAAAAGATCAGTACCACCTGCAATAACAGTCAACTCATCAGTGTAATCTTCTAATATTTTTTTTAACTCTTCTTTACTTTCAGGTCTAAAATACTTATCAGAATCTTTTCCAGAAGTCCCTAGCTTGTTTTTGACATTTATTGATTGTTTTTTCATGATCTAACACCTTCACCTCCCGATTTTCCATCAGTACATTTCCATTTACTATTGTCGTATCAACCAAACCACCATTAAAGCCAAATATAACATGATAAAAATAATTGTCTTTAGTGATGGGAGTTGGAGCTTTATAATCCAACATAATTATATCTGCAGGGGCATCTTTTTCAATGATTCCCAGGTTTTTATTGAAATACTTTTTAGCTATTTTTCTATTGTTTTCAAATACCATTTTCCTTATATCATCCCCACCTAAATTGGGGTCTGAATTGTCATGCTTTTGTAATAAATCAGCAACATTTATACTTTCAAACATATCTGTTGTATAACCATCTGTTCCTAAACCTACTGTTAAATTTTTATCTAAGGCTTTTTTGAGGTTAACCGCTCCCACTGCATTACCCATATTTGATTCTGGGTTATGAATTAAATATACCTCATTATCGGCTATAATTTGTAACTCCGCTTCTGATAAATGTACACCGTGAATTGCTAGGGAATCTTTTTGTAATATATTTAGTTTCTCAAATCTGTCTACAAGATGTTTATATCCTCTTTTACGACTGTCTATTTCATCAACAGCCCCTTCAGCAGCATGAAAATGCATTGGGGTATTAGTACTTTCAGCCAATTCGGCAACTTCTTTTAAAGTCTCATCTTCTAAGGTAAAAGAAGCATGTAAACCAATTGTCGGTATTAAAAATTCATTATCCAAGGACTCAGCATAACTGATAAACCTTTTATTTTCTTCTATTGCTTTTTTGGACTTTTTCTTCCCATGCCGATCAGATATTTCATAAGACAAATTAGCCCTTAAATTGGATTTATTTACTGCTTCTGCAATAACATCCAGGCTGTTTTCAATATATCCGTAACTAGCATGATGGTCAAAAATGGTAGTAGTTCCGTTTCTTATACTATCAATTAAAGCATAAAGAGTACTATAATAGATGTCTTCTTTATTCATGGTTTCATCTAACCGCCACCATAGTTTTTCTAAAATTTCCTCGAAATTTTGAGGAGGAACATCAGTCTTTAAATCCATACCTCTTGCAAAGGTACTGTAAAAATGCATGTGAGTATTAATCATTCCAGGCATTATTACCTTGCCTTTTACATCAGAGTATTCTGCCTTGGGGTATTTGGTTTTAATATTTTCAGTTTTACCAAAATCTTTTATTATATCATCATCAATTAGGATAGCACCATCTTTAATTACAGGGTCTTTTGAATTTAGAGTGATTAAAACACCATTACCGTAAAGCTTCAATTATACCCCCCCTTATTTATGCAAAAGCTTTTCTGCAATCTCATTGTGTTTCCTTATTACATCATCTTCATTAATCGTTGTTAATTTTCCTTCGCGTACAACAATTCTTCCATTTACAATATTATAATCTACTTCTTGATTTGTTCCTGTATTAACAAGAGCTTCTACTGGATCACTTTGACCACCAGCATAACCTAAACGATCACTTCTTACCATGATTAGGTCCGCTGCTTTGCCTTCTTCGATACTTCCTATTTCAGGTTGATTTAAGACATCTCTCCCCCCATTTGTCGCAATAGATAAGATATCTTCAGAATTAATATTATCTATTCCATGGAAAGATTTGTGTAATAGATAAGCCAACTTTAATTCTAGGATCATATTTGAAGCATCATTACTCGCACTACCATCTACTGCCAAACTAACAGGCATCTTATTTTTTAACATAAAGGGTATATTTGCCACACCTGAAGAAAGCTTCATGTTAGAAGCTGGGCAGTGTGAAACTCCTGTTTTAGTCTTTGCCAATTTAGCAATTTCAAATTCATTAAAATGAACACCGTGTGCAAACCAGACATCTTCACCTAACCAATTTAGTTCTTCCATTAATTCTAAAGGTCTTTTGCCAAAAGAATCAACACAGTATTGATTTTCATCTAAAGTTTCTGCTAGATGAGTGTGACTTAAAACATTGTTTTTCCGTGCTAATTTTATAGATTCTTTCATTAAATCCATTGAAACTGAGAATGGTGAGCAGGGAGCTAAAACTACTCTCTGCATTGCAAACTTGCTGTCATCATGAAATTTATCAATTACACGTTGAGAGTCTTTTAAAATTTCTTTTTCTGATTGTACCACAGAAGCAGGTGGCAAGCCGCCATCTTCTTCGCTCAATGACATACTCCCTCTGCTACCGTGGAATCTAATACCTATCTCCTCAGCGGCCTTAAATTGATGGTCTATTAAGTTGTCTTCCTGGTCTTCGGGAAATACATAAAAATGATCTGCACTTGTAGTACAACCTGTTTTTAATAATTCGGCTGAAGCTAATAAGGTACTGTAATAAACTGCTTCAGGAGTTAATTTTGCCCAAATTGGATAGAGAAATTTAAGCCAGTTGAAAAGTTCAACTCCCTGAGCTTCAGGAATATTTCGGGTTAGGGTTTGATAAAAATGGTGGTGAGTATTAATCAAACCGGGAAAAACAAAATAATCCCCGGCTTCAATTATTTCATCAGTTTCTTTTAAATCTATTTCAATATTTTCATCAATTTGTTTTATCTCTTCATCTTCAATTAATACATCTATATTTTTGTATCTTTTTCTCTCTTCATCCATCGTGATTAACTCTTTAATGTCTTTAATTAATATTCTAGACATCATTATTCACTCCTATCTTGATTTGCAGCACTTTCTATAGCTTCTATAATTTGTTGGTAACCAGTGCATCTACAAAGATTACCTTCAATGGCTGTTTTGATTTCATCTCGATCAGGATTAGGGTTCTCATTTAATAATGCCTTAGCAGACATCAACATTCCTGGAGTACAAAATCCACACTGGACTGCCTGATGATCAATAAAGGCTTCTTGTAGAGGGTCTAATGTTCCATTAGTTTCTAACCCTTCTACTGTTAAAACCTCACTCCCATCTATCTGAAAAGTATACACCATACAGGAGTTGACAGCCTTACCATCTAATATAACAGTACAAGCTCCACATTCTCCAATACTACAACCTTCTTTAACACCTGTTAAATTAAGTCTATCTCTTAGTGTATCAAGTAATCTTTCATCAGGTTCAACTGTAACTTCATATTTTTTCTGATTAACGGTTAAAGTCACATTTACTTCTTGCATTACTGCACCTCCTTAATTATTTCCTGTAAGGCTCTTTTTAAAAGATTCCCTACTACAGGCTTTTTATAAGGAGTAGACCATCTCTCGCCTGTGATATCTATCATTTCCTGGCCTGTTTTCTCTTGAATTTTATCATAATCTATTTGATTGATATTTGTATTTTCCAGTTCGCTTTCTATCTCACTGAATCGAATCGCTGTTGGGGTTGCTGATCCAAAAGCAATCCGTATATCTTTAAATTTATTCTTCTCTATATTAGTTAAAACCGTAAGATTTATCCTAGCAATAGCAACAGCTTGTCTACGTTGAACTTTTTGATAATTATTATAATAATCAGTTGGCAAATATGGCACTTTTACTGCAGTCAATATTTCATTTTCCTTGCGGCTATTTTGATAAGGACCTGTAATAAATTCACTTAATGGTAACTCGCGTTTACCATTACTAGAATGTAAAACAACTGCAGCCCCTAGTGCAATCAAGGGAGTTATTAAATCAGCTGCAGGGGAAGAATTATTAATATTGCCTCCCACGGTCCCTCTGTTTCTAATCTGTGTCGAACCTATTGTTTGAGCAGCCTTCCTCAATATTGGGAGCTTTTCGTTGATTAAAACAGAGTCTATTATTTCACTATGAGTGCATAAAGCACCTAATTTAAGATAATCTTCATTATCCTCAATAATTTCTAAACCTTTAACGGAACTTATATCTAATATATAATTGAGGCCCTTTAATTCTTCACTTTCATTATGAATACTTACCAATAAATCTGTTCCACCTGCAACGATCTTGGCTTCATTTTCTTTATCATCAAGTATATTTACTGCCTCATCTAAAGTTTGGGCTTTTAAAGCTTCAAATTCTATCATTAATGATCTCCCCCTTTGCTAAGATTCTTGCCTACTATTATTTTTTCTAGATTAAGAGGAAGTGATCTAATTCTTTTATTAGCTGCATTTGCTACCGCATTTGCAATTGCTGCTGAACCCAATTCTAAGGTAGGTTCACCAATTGATTTCGCCCCATATGGACCATTAGGATCCGGATTTTCTACAATAATTGGTTCTATATCCGGCATATCTTTAACAGTAGGAATCATATATTCATCAAAGTTGGTGTTTTCTATATATCCGTTATTTGTTTTCACTTCTTCCATAACACCGTAACCTAAGCCCATTAATACTCCACCGTAAATTTGTCCTTTTACATTGGCAGGATTTATTGCACGTCCTACATCATGAGCAGCTGTCATATTTAAGACATCAATTTCACCGGTCGCGGTATCAACTTCAACCTCTGCTACCTGGCAACCATAAACATATGTGAAATAAGGATTACCATGTCCGGTTTCTTCGTCCCAAGAAATATCAGGAGAAACATACCATCCGTAAGTAGTTAAATAAACACCTTCCATTGCTGCTTTGGAAGCCATCTCAGTGATTTTCATTATTTCAACATCTTTTTTACCATATATTGCACCATCTTTTAGAACTATATCTTCTTCTTTTTGATCATATTTATCAGCAATATATTCTTTTATCTTATCAATTAAGTTATCGGCAGCTTTTTTAACAGCATTTCCACCGATTAAAGTTGCACGTGATGCAACTGTGGAACCACTATCTGGAGAAATTAAAGTGTCAACTTCCATGAAGTTTACTTGAGAAGTATCTAAACCTAATTCCTCTGCTGCCATCTGACAATAAACGGTTTTTAAACCCTGACCATTTTCTGCTAGGCCACTATAGAGAGTAACACTACCATCTTTTTTAAGTGAGAGGATTATTCCAGCTGCATCAATTGCTTCAGCACCTAAACTACATCCTCTAAAACTGATGGATAGTCCAATCCCTCGTTTTTTACTCCCAGACTGTTCTTTTTGATATTCTTTATACTTTTCTATAAAGTTACTCTTATCTACTGCCTTAGTTAAAACTTCTTCTAAACTAACTTCATGGTTATCAAGTTTTTGTCCACTGGCAGTTACTGAATTATTATGATAGATATTTTTAAGTCTTAATTCTACAGGATCCATATCCAGTTCTTCAGCTAATTCATCCATTAATGATTCCTGAGCAAATATTATAGGTGGTGAACCATATCCACGCATTGCTCCGGTATATACATTGTTTGTATAGTAACCATAAGTATCTGTCTTGACATTTTCTACTTCATAAGGACCAGTAGCTTGAACAACAGATCTCCAGGTTACAAATGGGGTCTGGCATGCATAAGCTCCACTATCTGCTACTGCTTCTATTTCCATTGCTTGGATCTTACCATCTTCAGTAGCACCGATTCTATACTTCATATTATAAGGATGCCTTTTATAACTTTCTTTTATGGATTCATCCCTTGTATTAACTAATTTAATAGGACGTTCTGTTTTTAGAGCCAATACAGAAGCACGAGCTGATAATGAGGAAACTACTTCATCTTTACCACCAAAAGCACCACCCATATGATTCTGAACTACTCTAACCTTATTTAAATCTTCCTGTAAAACTGTTGCAACAGCATTTTGAGTAGCAAACGGATTCTGAACTGAACCATAAACAGTAACCGTTGAATTTTCTTGATAAGGTACTGCTATTACTGCTTCCGGTTCTATATATGCTTGTTCAATAAAGGGAGTATCATATTCCCTTTCAATGATTACATCTGAATTTTCAAAACCATTTTTAATATCACCTTTTCTTAAAGGGTGATGTATAACTTCATTATCTTCTAACTCTTCATGAACTAATTTTGAATCTTCTTCTCTTGATTTTAGCGGATTATATATTCCTTCTAATTCTTCGTATTCAACCTCTATCTTCTCTACAGCCTTTTTTGCTTGTTTAGCAGTCTCTGCTGCAACTACAGCTATTCCATCTCCAATATATAGAGCTTTTTCTTTAGCTAAAACCTGTTGATTTTCTATGATAACCCCAAATTCATTATTGGGAATATCCTCAGCTGTAATAATAGCTTTGACTCCCGGCTGTTTTTCAGCTTTACTTGTATCAATATTCTTTATCTTTGCATAAGGATATTCAGTATATAAAACTTTTGCATACAGCATATCCTGGAATTTCATGTCAGCACCATATTTGGCCTTACCGGTTACTTTTTCATAAACATCTACTCTTTTTTCTGATTTATTGACATGCTTAAAATCCATTAAAACACCTCCACTTTTTTAATGTTGAATATAACTTTCTTATTTCCTTTTTAAAAAATAATTTTAATTTTTAGTCATCTCACAAGTTTAATCAGATATCATGTATTTATTATATCATATTGGATTAAATATTTTAATATTTCTTAAAATACATTAACACTTAATAGGTTTTTCTTTTCTAGGTAAAAGTAAATTAAGTAAGATAGCACTTATTGCACCAACGGTAATACCAGATGATAAAACTGTAGAAAGTATATTAGGCAATTTAGACACTATATCTGGCCTAAAGGTCACTCCTAAACCAACACTTAAAGCTATTGAAAGAATAAAAATCTTACGATCTGTCAAACCACCTCTAACAATTATTTTCATTCCAGAAGTAGCTACCATTCCAAATAAGGCTATAGTTGCACCTCCCAGAACGGGTTTAGGCATTACACTAATAAGAGCACCAATTTTTGGTAAAAGACCTAAAATAACAAGAATACCTGCAACTGCATAACCAACAACCCTACTACCTACCTTTGTCATTTGAATAACACCAACATTTTGACTGAAAGTTGTATTAGGCATAGAATTAAAGATTGCCGCTATAGCAGAACCAATACCATCAGCAAGAATACCACCACTAATTCTCTCTCGATAAAGATCTCCTTCAACTGGTTCTCCCGAAACTTCGGAAATTGCAGTTAAATCACCAATTGACTCAATTGAAGTAATCACATAGGCAATAATCCATGGTAATAAATGTGAAATTCTAAATGACATACCAAATTTAAAGGGCACTGGTACAGTAAACCAACCGGCATCAGCAACAGGTTGAAAATCAACTATACCTAAAGGTATTGAGACTATGTATCCTGCTATTAAACCAATAGCCACTGCACCTACCTTAATTAAACCTTTTCCAAATCTATTTGCAATTACTATTGTTACTAAAACAAAAGTCCCTAATAAAATATTTTGAACACTTCCAAAGTTTTCAGCACCTACTCCACCACCAAAATCTGTGATACCTACTTCCATTAAACCTAAACCGATAAGCATGACCACAACACCTGTTACCACAGGAGGGAATAATTTTTTGGTTTGTTTAATAAATCTACTTATTATCATTTCAACAGGAGAAGCTGCTAAAGCCATCCCTAAAACAAGAGCTAGTCCTCCTGTATTAACAGCTGAAATAGCCATTGGTACAAAAGTAAAACTTGTTCCATGTACTCCTAATAAGCCAGACCCAACCGGGCCAAATTTATGGCATTGAATATAAGAAGCTATCCCTGAAACAATAAGAGCCATATTAACAAAAAATGCTGATTCAGCTGTATTAAGCCCAGCTGCGCCTGCAATAATTAAAGGTGGTGTAATTATACCTACAAACATAGCTAACATGTGTTGAAAGCCTAAAAGAATGGTTTCACCCGCAGGTGGTTTATCCTCTAATTCATAGTAAGTTTCCTCTTCAACTACCGTCTCATAATCATGATCTTCTACTTTTTGCTTATCCATTTTTTTACTCATATCAATTCTCCCTTTTTAAAATTTTCAAAATATTTTATAGGGATAAAAACGGAGACTTTATCTCCGCTTTTATATATAAGTACCAATAAAATAGGCTAATTTAAGTTATACAACTAATGACTTTTTAAAAAGGTAACTAATTATATATTATTTACCTCCCATAGTTAATGTCATAACAGCTTTCGCGGTGTGTAATCTATTTTCTGCCTCATCATAAACTATAGAATGAGGACCGTCAATTACAGAATCTTCTACTTCATTACCTCTGTCAGCAGGAAGTGCATGCATATACATGACATCATCATCTGCCATTTCCATCATCTCTTCTGTACATTTCCAATTTTTATATGAATCCTTATTTTTCTCAATTGCTTCTTCACTTAAATCAGTAGCCCAACTACCCCAGTTTTTAGGTATAACAACATCTGCATCTTTATAAGCAACTTCCATATCGTGCGTTATTTTAAATGAACCACCATGTTTTTCGGCATTTTCTCTTGCCTCTTCAATTACCCAATCAGGAAGATCATAACCTTCTGGATATGCTAAAGTTACATCCATACCATATCTTGGAAATAGAAGTGATTGAGTTACGGGGACTGAAATAGGCTTTTTATGACTTGTTGCATAAGCCCAAATAATTGAGACCTGTAAATTTCTAGTCTGTTCTCTTTTTTCCTGGATAGTCATTAAATCTGCTATTCCCTGCATTGGATGGTAAAGATCATCCTGTAGGCTTAATACTGGAACGGTAGAATGTTCAGCTAAGCTACTTAAATAATCATTACCAATTCCCCAGTCACAGTTACGACAAGCTAACATATGTCCATACCTTGATAAAATGATACCAGTATCTTTAGCAACTTCACCATGAGATACTTGCATTGTAGAAGTATCTAAGAAATTAGCATGTCCTCCTAATTGAGCTAAACCAGCTTCCATAGAGTTTCTTGTTCTAGTTGACTGCTCAAAAAACATCAACATACCTGTCTTATTATTTAAATATGGGGTATCAATACCCATAGCAAATTTTTTCTTTAAATCAAACGAAACTTCTAATAAGGTATCCACTTCTTCTTTTGACCAATCTTGTAATGTAATGAAATCTTTTCCTTTAAAAATAGTTTGCATTTTATCTTCCTCCTTGAGTTTATTCTACAATATTTTTGGTTTTTTCAGGCATTTTATCAGCATATTTGTTTACATAAGTTGTTGGAATCGATGCGTAAAAAGCTGCTGCTTTAACTAGCTCATCCTTCCAAGTTTTTTCATTAGGAGCATGTGCCTGGTCCTCATGACCAGGTCCAAAACCTATACAAGGTATTCCGTGCCTTCCCATTATTGACACACCATTTGTGGAAAATGTCCATTTATCAACAAGTGGTTCTTCTTTAAAAAGTTCTTGATAAGAATCTACTAAGGAATTACAAAGTGGGTGGTCTTCTTCAATCACCCAAGTTGGAAAGTATGATTCAATAGGATACGTAAATCCTGTATAAGAAGGTCTTTCATATTCATACATCTCAACTTCTGCTTCTGCTTCTTTAACCGAAGGCAGATTTCTAATCTGCTGTAAAGCAAATTCCCAGGTTTCCCCAGCAGTAAGTCTTCGGTCTATAGAAATAGAACAACCATCAGCAACAGCACATCTGGAAGGTGAGCTAAAGAATATTTCAGAAACAGCTAAAGTACCTTTCCCTAAAAATTCGTCATATTTTAAGTTTTCATTAAGAGCTTTCAGTTCATTAATTATAGGAGCCATCTTATAAATCGCATTATCTCCTCTTTTGGGAGCAGAACCATGACAACTAACTCCATGAGTAGTTACCTTAATTTCCATTCTTCCACGATGTCCTCTATAAATATTACAAGACGAAGGTTCTGTAATCACAACAAATTCAGGTCTTATCTCTTCTTCCTCAATCATATAATGCCAACAGAGTCCATCACAATCCTCTTCCTGTACGGTTCCGGTGATTAACAAGGTGTAATCATCTTCTAATCCAAGATCTTTTATTATCTTTCCAGCATAGACCATAGAAGCCATTCCGCCTTCTTGGTCACTAGCACCTCTTCCAATTATAATTTCATCATCTTCATAGCCTTCATAAGGATCATAATCCCAAAGACTTTCATCTCCTACCCCAACCGTGTCTATATGAGCATCCATTGCTATTAAATGTTCTCCATGTCCTATGTATCCTAAAACATTACCCATCTCATCAATCTCGACTTTATCAAAACCAACTTTTTCCATTTCTTCTTTAATTCTTAAAATAACATCTTTTTCTTCACAGCTTTCACTGGGAAGAGCAATCATATCTCTTAAGAACTTAGAAATATCCGGTCGATATTTTTCAGCATGTTCCAGTATTTTCGAAAAATCCTTCATTCTTTACTACCTCCATTAATTAAAAATTATTAAAAGTTCGGTGGTGTAATTGCAGAAATAAATATAAGTTCATCTTCCCCCACACTGGTTATTTTATGGGGTAGGCTTGCATTATAATATATGCTATCACCTTTATCTAGTTCATATTTTTCACTTCCGATCACAATCTCCATTTTACCCTGAATGACAATACTAACTTCCTCACCATTATGGGCTAATGGTTTATCTAAAGTACTAGCCCCTGGTTCCAACTTTGCTTCTATCATTTCTATCTCATGTTCTAAGTCAGGGGATATCAATTCAAAAGTTAAATTAGAGCCTGGAAATCTTAAGACTTTCCTGTCTTCTTTTCTTACTACAGCATTATGTTTTTGATCTTCAACTAAAAAGTAAAATATTGGCACATTGAGAGCCTTTGATATTTCTCTTAACGCTGTAATAGAGGGCTCGGCTAATCCTCTTTCAACCTGGCTTAAATAACTTGATGTTTTACCAATTTTTTTTGCCAGGGAAGAAAGGCTTAAATCCTGGGTTTTTCTAATGTTTCTTATTTTTTTACCCATTTCCATATTAGCTGTCATCTTTAGATTACCCCCTTGTCTCCAAATATTTGTTCGAGTTTATCAATATCAGCTTCAATCTCAATAAGATCTCCAGCAGCTTTTCTAGCATTTGAAGTATCTTTCAGTCCATTGCCAGTAATTACAACAGCTACTGATTCATCGCGAGAAATAATCCCTTTATTTACTGCTTTTTTAATTCCAGCTAACCCAGTTACTCCTGCGGGTTCACCAAAAATCCCAGTTGTACTACCTAATGATTTCATCATTTTCAAAATAGAATCGTCACTAACATTAACCATTTCACCATCAGAATTTTTAACAGCATTGAGTGCTTTATTGAAATTACGTGGACTACCAACTGCTATACTATCTGCAATTGTATTTTCATCGGTTACCTCCAAGTCATTACCAGTCCTAAAAGCCTTAGTTATTGGAGCACAACCTTCTGCTTGAACACCAAGTAGTTTTGGTATCCGATCAGTAAAACCGATCTGTTTTAAATCATATAAACCTTTATATGCTCCTGCTATGGTACAGCCATCACCGACCGAAAAGACAACCCAATCCGGCATTTTCCAATTTAACTGTTCTGCCATCTCTAATACTGCTGTTTTTTTACCTTCTACTAAATAGGGATTGATTGCTGCATTTCTATTATACCATCCCCATTTTTTGATTGCATCATCAGAGAGATAATAGGCCGCTTCATAGGAATCCTGTACAGAAACTACTTCCGCCCCATAAATTAATAATTGAGCAACTTTACCAGCTGGAGCACGTTCTGGTACAAAAATAATAGCATTCATATCTTCTTCCATCGCAGCAATATTACCTGCCAATGAGGAAGCTGCATTTCCAGTTGATGAACAGGCTACAGTATAAGCATTTGCTTCCCTAGCTTTTACAGCAGCTATAGCTGAAGCGCGGTCTTTTAATGATCCCGTTGGATTTAATCCATCATCCTTTATAACAAGATTATTTAAGCCCAATTTTTCTCCCATCGCTTTAGAATGATAGAGGGGAGTATGTCCTATTCTTAGCTTAGGTCTTTTGCTATTTTTTTCAATCGGAATTAAGGGAAGATATCTCCAGATTGATTGTTCTGGATTTTTATCTAACTCTTCCTTAGACCACTCTTTTTTTATTTTTTCATATTTATACTGCACATCTAAAATTCCCTTGTCTCCACATTCATCACATAAATATTTATCAGGAATTGCTTCATAGGTTTTTCCACAGTTAGTACACTTTAAATTTTTTACATATTCCATTTTTTAACACCTACTTATACTTCATTAAAGGTTTTCTAATAAACCTACTTTTTTATTGAACTCTTTTATTAAATCATCAATTTCATCTGTCATATTATGAATCTTACCCCAGTAATTTTCATAATCATACCATTGGGCATTCAATTCTTCAGTATCTTTCCCTTGTTGTTCAATCCAGGTATAATATTTTAAATTATGGATTCTTTTTCTACTTTCATATGTTAATTCTTCTAGATAATCTGTAGAAAGAGCCTTTAAATGGGAATTATAATCAACAGCTGCATCAATCTTTTTATATTCCCCTTGTTTTTCTTCCATTTCTTCTAACCTTGATTGATAAAGTTCCATAGAATCAGTAAATACAGTTAAAATTACGTCATCTTCGCCTAGCTCATAATATTTAGCAAATTTTATAGCTGAAATCATATTTGCTACTCCAGAAATACCCATTAAATTTAATTTATCAATAAATGATTGTTCTAATCCCAATTCTTCTTTTAAATACTTATGTCCAGCAGGTTCGTTAAATAATCTTACTAAGCCCATACTGTCTTCATCATCAACAGCTATAACCATATCAGTATTTTTTACATTATGAATCCAGGGTACATGTTTATCTCCTATCCCCTCAATCCTATGAGCGCCAAAACCATTATTTAGTAAGGTTGGACACTGAAGGGCTTCTGCTGCTGCTATTTTACTATTAGGATATCGTTCTTTAAGATAATCACCACAACCTAAGGTCCCGGCAGAACCAGAAGTTATTGTTACTCCTGCAAACCTTTCATCTTCACCCATTAGTTCTTCTAAGACTTCTTCCATTGCACTACCAGTTACTTCATAATGCCATAAGTGGTTACCAAATTCTTCAAACTGATTAAATGCAATTACATTTTCTCTTTTTTCTTTTAACTCCCATGTTTTATCAAAGATTTCTTTAACATTACTTTCACTACCAGGGGTAGCAATAACCTCTCCAGCAACTTCTGAGAGCCATTCAAATCTTTCTTGACTCATCTCTTCTGGTAAAATAGCTATCGAATCACAGGCTAAAAGTTCTGAATTATATGCTCCACCCCTACAGTAATTACCAGTGGAAGGCCAAATAGCTTTGTGGTATGTGGGATCAAACTGTCCTGTTATTAACCTAGGTGCTAAGCATCCATATGTAGCCCCTACTTTATGAGCTCCAGTTGGAAACCATTTACCTACCAAACCAATAATTCTAGCATCTACTCCTGTCAGTTCAGAAGGTAATTCTAAATAATTTACTCCATCATATAATCCGCCTTCTTTTTTAGGCTCGTTTTTCCAGGTGGTTCTAAATAAATTATACGAATTTATATCCCAAAGACCTATATCTTTCAACTTTTCCTTAACCTCATCCGGTATCAACTCAGGATTTTTCATTTGTTCAAAAGTGGGCATTATAATATTTTTTTCTCTAGCACGCTCAATAGTTCTTTCCAATTGCTCCTCATTAATCTTTAAATCTATCATCTTTTCCCTCCTTATATAGGTTAAACAATATTTAATATTAAAAAAACTTTTATTAAATATAATTTAATACTTGTATTATATATTCAATATAATTTAATAATATCCTGCCTTTTAGTACTTTTCTTTTAAATTAATCTAAAAAACGGCAGGTTAAATACCTGCCGCAGTTTAGTTTAAATTTCTATTTTATTTTTAATAAAGTAAGTCTTCAAAATATACAAGAACTTTTTTAATCTCTTCTGATTGTTTATAAAAAAGATCAAATTTTCCGAGCCTATTAGTTAAACCGGTTCTTATTCCTTCACTTTCTATACTATATTCAATACTTTGATATTTATCTTCACTCTGATAAGTTCTTACATTATAATAGTTTTTTAAAAACTATCCCCTCTTTTTTGAGAATTATTAGAGTATCTATATTTAATCAGTATGCTCTATTTCATAAGAAGAAGTAATTTCAGCATTTAGAGAAGCGGAAGCAGAACAATACTTGTTTTCAGATAGATCAATAGCTTTTTCAACTTTTTTCTCATCTAAATTTTTCCCTTTTAAATAATAGCTTAAGTGAATTTTTTCAAATCTTTTTGGATGTTCATCAGCTCTTTCAGCTTCTATATTAACATCAAAATCTTCAATTTCAGCTTTCATTTTCTTTAAAATCATAGCTACATCAATTCCTGTACAGCCACCTAGACCCATCAATAATAATTCTAAGGGACTGTTCTCATTATCTCCGCTACCCAAAGAAATATTATGCCCAGCACCACTATTAGCATTAAATTTTAACTTTTCATCCCACTTTATTTTAGTTTTAATTGTAATCAACCCCTTTTTAATAATACATGATTCATTTTCCTCATAAAAAAGTATAACATATAATTAACAGACTTTCACTATCACTATCTATAGTTCTTAAAAAATTAATTTAGTTTTTCATAACTAATATCAGACTGATTTAATATTTTTTTTGTAAATTCATCATCATAGGGCTTTTTATAATATATTCTTTTAATTCCAGCATTAATTAATAGTTTCGTACAAATACTACAAGGCTGGTCTGTACAATATACAGTTGCCCCTTCTGTCTTAACACCATGAAGTGCTGATTGGGCTATCAAATTCTGTTCTGCATGAATTCCTCGGCAGATTTCATGACGCTGTCCGCTTGGAACATTTTTTTGTTTTCTCAAACAACCTGTTTCTTCACAATGAGGTAGTTTCTTTGGCGCACCATTATATCCTGTAGCTAAAATCCTTTTGTCTTTAACTAAAACAGCACCTACTTTCCTCCGAAGACAGGTAGATCTTTTTGCAGCTAATTCTGCCATTTCCATGAAATATTGATCCCAATTAGGTCTATCCATTAACTTTCCCACCTTTATATAAACATATACAAAATTTAATTTTACTGTTACTATTGTATCATTTTAAATTGATTTTACAAACAAAAACGATAGAATAGAAATCTGTCTAGAAAATTATTTCATTAAAATTTCTATTATTGAAAAAGGAAATTATTAAATAGATAACAATAATCAAATCCTATTCTAGTTAAATAATAGCAGGGGAAATTAGTTCTCCCCTGCTATTAAATTAATTATCTAAAAGTTATAGGTCAGTTCAAAATATGTCCTTTCTCCACTCATCATGTTAAATATGGAATAACTATCAGATCTATTTTTATCCCCTGTAATTACTGTTCCTAAATCCAGATTGAGATTATTACTAAGTGAAAATGTCATTTCAGGATTGAACATATAGGTCCCTATATTAAAATCATATATAATATTTGACTTCATGGTATGAATCTGTCTAAAGGGTTTATCTCCATGGATTAATAGGTAATTCATTTTATCACGAGTTATTTGATAGTCCTCATAATTTCTGTGAATTAATTGGGCAACAGTATAGAGATTGTTTTCAAAGGTATAGTCACTACCTAATACAACATCAATGGTCTTTTCATCATCTTCATTTATTTGATAATTTAATTCTGACCATACTCCCACACTTCCAATTGAACCTATTGCATTAAAACCAAAACCTTGGGTTCTTTTGTAGCCAATATTTAATTCAGTAGTTCTTTGAGTAGGATAATTACGAGCTATATAAGCTAACTCCTCACTAACCTTATCTAAGTCAGATGTAATAGAAGGTAAGTCCTCATGACCACTAAAGTAACTGACTGAAAGATCAAATCCTTTTACATCTCTTTTCATAAAGTTTGCTGCAAGCTCTACTTCACTTAATTTTTCAATATTCGGCTTGGATTCTTCAACTATTAAGTTTTGGTCTGCTATCCTATTCCCATACGGACTACCTATTTGCTCAGCAAAATTGGCTTTTATGTCTGAAACCATTGTTTCTTGCAAACTTCTAGGAACAGGACTTTCAATAAAATCTGTTATTATTACTCCAGTTAGAAAGGTCGTATTATCAAAGTAATATTGGCTTTTAACTGCCGGCACCCCAAGTTTTCCTTCGGTTGGATTAAACGCAGTTAAGTCATAGGGATTAGTCATTGAACTAGGGTTTATTTCATAAGCAGAACCCCAATTAATTAGTTGTTTACCAATTCTAAGATCGGTGTTTGTTAAATAGAGGTCAAGATATGCTTCATTTAAATCAAGTTTCAGGTCTGTAAATGCTTCATTTTCATAATTTGTATATATATCAGTATTAATATATATACTTTTATCAAAACCAAATGATTGTTCATATTCAAGCTCCATTAAACTCTTTCCCTGCCACTGTTCAATCTTATTATTGTAGCTGACTTCCTGTTCTAATTTACCTCCTATATTTTCAGTTAAGGCAAATACCGGTAGATTTATTAAAAACAAAGCAAGCAAGAAAAGTACAATAACCTTTTTCTTCATTAATAGCAACCCTCCCTTTTATTTTTTTATTTACTGCTGTATATATCTAGTAGTAAAGACTCTATCAGGTATCTCTACATTATATTTAACATTACTAAGACTTAAAATCGTCTTTGTGCCAGCTTGGACGTTTTCCATAGTTATTTCATTAGGAGTAAGATGCCCATCTATATTTTTGATATTTTTATTGGTCATTACTTTTAATAATTTATCTTCCTGATCATAAAACTCCATTTTTAGCGGTACATAGTTGGCTTTGTTTACCCACATTTTCATCCTAGAATATTGAATATCTTGATCTGTGGGCTGGGATTCAAGCAGATAACAAGTTTTGCCATCATACTCTACTTCCCCTGCTAAATTAGATTGATAATCACTACGATAATCACTACCACCTAACATACTGATATCATTATAGGTAAAATCAGTTCCCATAAAACTTCCGTTTCTCATATGAGAAGCAATCTTTCTCACATTACCAATTGCAGGTAAAAATAGCCACATGTTTTCCTCACCATCTTCGGTTAAGGTTAAGAAACTTGTCCCTTCCACATCAGCCGGGGCTAAAAATTGTACTAATCCTTTATTATCACCCTTACTAACTATTTCAACTGTACGTTCTCTTTTCTGGTCGTTTTCATTTACTATTGTCATCTTGATTTCCGACCGGCGGGTGTTTGAATTAAGAGTTTTATCAACTTCATCTAGGACTTCTTCACCTGTAATAGCTAAAACAGTCGGTGAAGTAACAACAAACAAACCAACTATCATAATTGATAGGATAACAAAATATTTCTTTTGCATGGTAAATCCCCCTTAAATCAATCATTATCTAATAGATCTTTCTTGTCTGACATTTTATAAGCTGAAAGTATTAATACTGGTAATAGTACTAGAGCACCAAAAAATGAAACAACCATTGTAAAGGCTGTCAATCCTCCAAAACTAACTAGAGGTGGAAATGAAGATAAAAGAATAACTGAAAAACCAACAATAACAGCAGCTGCATTATAAAGATTAGCTCTACCTACAGTTTGCATGGAAGTCTTAAGGGCTTGAGCAGGATTATCTAATTTTTCATTTTCTTCTATAAAACGGGTAAAGATATGGATACTATAATCTACTCCAATACCTACTGCTACACTAGCGATCATTGCTGTTGCAATATCCAACTTGATGTTTAAAATCCCCATCAACCCGAAATTAACTAAAACTGTAAAGGCAATTGGTAGAGTTGTAAAGAAACCTCTTTTAATCGATTTTAATAAAAGTGAAGTTATGACAAGGGTAAATAATACCGCTGATATTAATGATTTTATCTGTCCACTAATAATGCGATCATTTATCTCTAAGGATAGACTGGGAACTCCCGTGATTTCCGCCTTGAATTCTTCACCAAAATATTTATCAATTAACTTTTCTAATTCACCTAATACTTCCTTTTGTTTAGTAGAACTAACCATTTCCATTGTCATCTGAATCCTAGTATTTTGATAATCAAAAGTCAAATAGTTACTAATTAGTTCTTTATCTGACATTTCTAGTAATAATAAGTACTGAGCTATTTGATTTCGAGTAGTTGGTATCTCTCTTGTGTTGTTTAAAGCCATATTCTCTTCTCTAAATATATTTACCATTGATTGGGCATTATTGATATATGGTAATTTTACAGCTTCCTCTTGAAAATTCCTCATCTGTTTTAATAGTTCGGGATTTTTAATATTACCTTCTATCACTACATCAACAGGTTGACTTCCACCAAATCTCTCATCAACTAAATTAGTCGAAACACGTGTAGTTGAACCTTTTTGGAAATAAGCTATATAATTTGACTCTGTTTTAATTGTTGGAATAACCAAAATGGAACCAATGATGATAAGAACTACTAAAACCAAAAGAGGCTTCCTATATTTAAATACTAGACTTTCAATACCATTAAATATATTTTGAGTTAGTTTAAGTTCTTTAACATCTCTACTTTTTTGAGTAACCTTAAGATTAATCAAAACAGCTGGGATAAATATTATGGAAACTAAAAGAGCAATACCTACTCCAATAGTTGTCCCTAAAGCGAAGTCTTGAATAATTATCAAGTCAGAAAAGAAGAGCGAAGCAAAACCAATCATTGTAGTTCCACCGGCCATTATAACTGCTATTCCTACATTTTCAATTGCTTTTTTAACTGCCTCATTTTTTTCATAGCCTTCTTTTATCCCTTCATAATATCTGGCTACAATATGAATCGCATAAGCACTACCCACACTGACCAATAAAACAGGTAATACAGTACTAATCATAGAAAGACTTTTTCCAAGTAATTGCTGAATACCAAGTGCCCAGATAACACTTATTATAACTGTTACAACCGGAAGAATAACTCCCCTTTTACTTCTAAAGGACATATATAACACAGCTATTATGGCCGCAATTACAAAGGGAAGTAATCTGCTTAAATCCCTTTTCATATAATTTGTAGCATCTGTAACTATAACCGGAGTACCAGCCAAGAAAAATTCCTCTGGACCTTCATACTCTTTAACAATATTTCTTATTCTAGATACTACTACTTCTGGTTCTTCTTGATCTACAAACTTTACTAAAATCATCGAATTTTTAAAATCAGGTGTAAATATTTTACCTACATATTGTTCTTTACTGCTTAATTGATTTTTTAAACTTTCTATTTCACTAGCCGTTTCAGGTATTTTATCTATAAATTCATTAACTTTTATACCACCTGCTCCACCTTGAATATCTTTAATATTAGTAAGACTGATTACATCTGAAACTCCTTTTGCTTCAGAAAAATCTTGGGTCATAGCTTCTATCTTTTGTAAAGTACTTTGATCTAAAATTTCATCATCGTGGATCATTACAGCTGTATATGTTAGGCTGCCAAAAGTATCAGAAACATCTTCAAAACGCTTCACTACTGGGCTGTTTTGAGGCAACATATCTTTTATACCAGCCTCTATATCTATCTGCAGGGCGAAATATCCCATTATTACTGTCAAAACAATAACTGTGATAATAATAGAAATGGAATATTTCTCCACAAATTTATATATTTTTTCCATATCACTTACCTCCTTTTTCTTTAAAGTTTAGGAGAAACAAATACTGTGTTTTTTCTTTAATATTGACTATCTAGTTTTATTATAATTCAACTACTCTTTTATATCAAACTCCTATTTATAAACCAAAAACTTTTTTCTCTTTGAGTTTTATTAGCCCTTTAACATAATATTTAGATGGTTATCAACATTATTTAAAATACTTATTTAAATATTAGTTGCACTTTACAGTTCTTTTTCTTAAAAATTGTTTTCTCTTGTCTTGAAAGTTAAAAATATGTTAATATTATTACTCCATTTTTATACGATACTCGTAATATATGATTTTGGTATTGAATCCTATATATTCAACTAATAAGTAAGTAATAATTGGAGATTTAATAACTACTTAATAAGTTACTATTTAAAAGAAATTTTAATTATGATAAACTCTTTTCAAAGAAGTACATGAAAAATATATTTGTTGGGAGAGATAACATATGGCTATTAAAACTTCTGAAGGTAATTATCGGGTATGGACCAGACAAAACAAAGCTGTTTTGGATGAAATTAAAAAAAATGGTATTTATCGTGTCAAAGAAAGATATATTCGCAAAAAACTTGATACCTGTGCAGATATTTATCTTGATGTATACAAGTGGCTCCGTAATGAAGCAGGTAAAAGGATGCAGATTCCAGATAAGGCTGAATATCCAATCTGGCTTACAACCGAAGAAGAACTTAAACTGCCGATGTCAAAGGGTTTTGTATTTTTTGAACTTGAAGTTCCCCCCAAGGAAATTATGGTCTTTGATATGCTGAAATGGGACTATATAGCAAATTACCTTTATCTACCCAAAGATGATCAAGATAGAAAAAAATTTAAAGATAAACTGGAAAAATATAATATTAGTGTGGAATCTGATATATACTTACAGGATTTCTATCCAATGCTTAAAAAGGAAATGACCTCAAGTTGGGAAAGATTATTTGATAACGATATTAAACTATCTGACAAGGAAGTCGGTATCTGTTGGGAAATAAAAGATGAATGGATTGTCGATTATGAAAAACAAGATTAAGTTGTAGATATATAGCACAGAGAAATAGTAATGCTTTTCACGTTAGGAAAAAGCAATAAGCTTTGATAAATTAAAAAGGAGGTTTAAAAGATGGGAAGGCTTAATTTATTACAAGTCGGTATTGGTGGCTGGGGCTATAGTTGGGCCGGAGTTGTAAAAGAATCAAAATATTGGGATCCAGTGGGCTATGTAGATGTTGATCCAAAAAATCTTCAAAAAGCTGCAGAAACTTATGATATGAATGAGGAAAATTGTTTTAATGATTTGGATATTGCTTTAGAAAAAACAGATTGTGATGCTGTATTAGTGGTAGTACCCCCTGAATATCATAAAGAAGTTGCAATAAAGGCTCTAGAAAAAGGTAAACATGTATTAGTAGAAAAACCCCTAGCTGATAATTTTCCAGCAGCTTTTGAAATAGTTAATAAAGCTGAAGAAACTGGAAAAAAATTAATGGTTAGCCAGAATTATAGATATAAAAGAGCACCTAGAACCGTGAAAAATGTTTTGGAAAGAAGTATTGTAGGGACCCCTGATTATATAACTGTAAACTTTCATAAGGCACCTCATTTTGATTCCCCATTTAGATTAGAAATGGAAGAACCTCTATTAAGAGATATGTCCATACATCATTTCGATCAGATGCGTTATCTATTAGACCAAAACCCTGTTAGTGTATATGCAAAAACTTGGAATCCCTCATGGAGTTGGTTTGATGGTAATGCAGTAGCAGTAATATTAATTGAGTTTGAAGATGGAACAATTGTTAATTATCATGGCAGTTGGGTAACTCAAGGCTGGGAAACTCCTTGGGATGGTGATTGGAGATTAGAATGTACCGAAGGAGAAATACATTGGAATAATAACGAAATCATTGTAGACCCTACTACCAAATCTCAAAAAGTTTTTAACTCAGGGATGTTAGAAAAAGATGGTAATTTAATAGTTAAACTTTTACCTATGGAAGTTGAAGAAAGAAAATATTCACTTTTAGAATTTAATGAAACAATAAAGGAAGATCGCGAGGCTGAAACTAGTGGTAAAGACAATATTTACAGTATGGCATTAACTTTTGCAGCTTTTGAATCCGCTAAAAAGAATAAGGAAATCTTTGTTGAAGAATTATTACAAAAAAAATAAAAACAGGAGTTTCCCCCTGTTTAATTTTTCCTTATTTATGGTATGGTTCGTTATTTAAAATTTTAAATGCTCTATAAAGTTGTTCAAGTAATATCAAACGGCTCATTTGATGAGTGAAGGTTAAATATGATAGAGACATTTTATAGTCAGATTTGTCTAAGACTTCTTCGCTTAACCCGTGTGATCCGCCAATAATAAAGGTGATCTTGCTTTCTCCTCTCACCTGTAAGTTTTTTATTGATTTCGCTAAACCCTCTGAACTAACGGGTTTCCCTTCTCTATCAAGACTAATTATATAATTTTTACCTTCCGGTATTTTATCTAAAATCCGTTTACCCTCTTCATCTTTAATATTTTTAATTTGTGCATCATTAATCTTATGCTTACTTTTAGCTGCATCCACTTCTATTAACTCTAAATTACAATAATGTTGAATCCTATCAATATAATCCTGTAATCCATCAGTTAGATAAGCTTCTTTTATCTTTCCAACCGAAATTAAAATAATATTCATCTTTATCCCACCTAAAAAATTTATTTAATCTTGTATATCCTTGTTGGTTTATGCTGGTAAGTCAAGTCTAATTTTAAATCTTTATCCACTTCTAATCCTTTTGCTTTCAATATATTTTCTACAGTCATATATGCAACTTTCGGATTATTGTTTTCTTCACTTAGATGTCCTAATAATACCTGGGGACATTTTCCATTTATCAATTTAGGAAGAATCTTTGCCGCAGCATCATTAGAGAGATGACCTTTTTCTCCTCTTATCCTTCTTTTTAGAAATCTGGGATAACTACCTGACATCAACATATCTATATCATGGTTTGACTCCAACAATAATAGATCTATATCTTTAAGTTCATTCATTAATTCTTCGTTTATATAACCCATATCTGTAGCAAATACCATTTTTTTATTATCACGATATACCACATATGCGACAGGGGCTCGGGCATCATGAGAAATTGCAATCGGCTTTATATCAAAATTACCAAAGCTAAAATCTCCTGAAAAACTTTGGATGTTTTTATCTTTTAGTTTGCCTAGTTCGCTTTCACAAACCGCCCAGGTCTCACCATTAGCATAGATTGGAATATCTAACCTACGTGATAAAATACCTACTCCCTTAGTATGATCTTTATGTTCATGTGTTATAAATATACCATCTAGGTCCTGAGGTGTTACATCAATTTTCTTTAATCTGTTTATTAATTTTTTACCACTTAGTCCAGCATCTATTAAAAAACTATTTTCTCCATCATTAATATATATTGAATTTCCGGAACTACCACTGGATAAAACTGAAACTTCAACTTCCACAAGATCACCTCGATCTATTTACTATTATTAATTAAAAATAATAAAAGGATAGAGATTATTTACTAAGTTTAATACTTATAAACAACTCTACCCTTTAGATATTAATTATAAAAGAACTATATTTTAGTTAGTTTCTTCTTCATCTTCATTTTCCATCTGCCAACTTAAATGATAAATTAAGCTGACTATACCTACTGCCAAATCTTCATTTCTTACAAAGATATCATCTGGAACATATAGACGAGTAGGTGAAAAATTCCAAATAGCCTTAATTCCGTATTCAACCAATTCATCTACTACTTCTTGCGCTGAATCGGCCGGTACAGTTACAATACCTAAATTGATATTTTTATCCTGTATTGTTTTATTTAATTCATTAACATTTTTAACTTTCATGCTCCCAACTCTATTACCAATTTTATTTAAATCGTTATCAAAAATATCGGTAATTTCTAAACCCATCTTACTAAAACCTGCATAATTAATTAAGGCTCTACCTAAATTACCGGCCCCAATCAATACTGCTGGCCATTTTTTATCTACTCCTAGTATTTTACCTATAGACCTTTTTAACTCTTTTACATTATAGCCCACACCACGTCTTCCAAATTCACCGTAATATGAAAGGTCTTTTCTTACCTGAGTAGAAGGTATTCCTAATTTCCCTCCTAAGTTTTTTGAAGATACAACATCGGTATCTTCAAATGTCGAAAGTTTATCAAGACAGCGATAATATAAAGGCAATCTTTCAATCGTTGCTGCCGGTATTGAGTCTCTATCTTTCATATTTTTACCCCCTGTTAAAAAATTATTTCACTTTGCTGCCACTAGATATTGCCTTCTCTGGAGTAATTAATGTAAGCTCATCTTCATTAGAGGCTGCTAAAATCATACCATTAGATTTAACCCCGAATATTTCAGCGGGCTCTAAATTAGCGACTATTACAATCCTTTTACCGATCAATTCTTCGCTATCATAGTGTTTAGCAATCCCCGCTACTAATTGCCTACTTTCATTTTCTAATTCTACCTGAAGCTTAATTAATTTATTACTATCTTCAATTCTTTCAGCTTCTTTTATTTCAGCAACTCTTAAATCTAATTTTTGGAAAGTTTTAAAATTCACTAAGTCTTCCTTATTATTATTGTTCTCGTTAGTCATAGATTTCTCCTTCTCCTCTTTTTGATTTTTGTCTTCTTTTTTATCGTAATATTCTTCCATATCTATCCTGGGAAAGATTGGTTTCGCTTTTTGAACTTCTATATTAGTCTTTAGTTCTCCCCATTCTAGATTAGACCAATCTGCTTCTTTTATCTGAGTTTCATCTCCAATTTGACGTCCCATTTCATAGGGAGTTTCTACCATAAATGGTTTTAACATTACAGCAATCATTCTTAAAGATTCTAATAAATTATATAAAACAGTTCCAAGTCTTTCTTCAGTACCCTCTTCACGTCCCAAAATCCAGGGCTGAGTTTGGTCTATATATTTATTGGTTCTTCTAACAAAATTCCAAAGTTCTTCTAAGGCGTTAGTGTATTTTAAATCATCCATGTATTTTTCTACTTGTTGAACTGTTTGTAAACCTTTTTCTTTTAAAACTTCATCCACATCACTATATTCAGCTGGTTCAGGTATTACTCCATCAAAATACTGTTCTACCATACTAACAGTTCTGTTTAATAAGTTACCTAAATCGTTAGCTAAGTCAGAATTAATCCTCTGGATTAAAGCCTCAGTTGAGTAAGTACCATCTGTACCAAAAGGAACTTCCCTTAAAAGATAATATCTAATTGGGTCCACACCAAAATCATCTATTAATTCCATAGGATCTACAACATTACCCCTGGATTTCGACATTTTTCCAGAGTCACTTAATAACCAACCATGTCCAAAAACTTGTTTTGGCAATGGTACCTCTAATGCCATCAGGATAATCGGCCAAATAATAGTATGGAATCGTAGAATATCTTTCCCCACTATATGAAGATCAGCTGGCCAATATTTATTAAATTTGTTTTCATCAGTCTCATATCCAATTGCTGTAATATAATTGCTGAGTGCATCGATCCAAACATATATTACGTGGTCATCATCAAAAGGAACTGGAACTCCCCAATCAAAAGTAGTACGTGAAACACTCAAGTCATCTAGGCCCTGTTCAATGAAATTAATCATCTCATTCTTTCTTGATTCGGGCTGAATAAATTCAGGATTGTCTTTAATATGTTTTAATAACCGATCAGCATATTTACTCATTTTAAAGAAATAACTTTCTTCTTCAACCCATTCTACAGGCCTTCCACAATCGGGACATACTTTTTCCTCACCAATTTGCCTTTCGGTCCAAAAAGTCTCATCAGGAGTACAATACCAGCCCTCGTAATGACCTTTATATATATCACCTTTATCATAAAGCTTTTGGAATATTTTTTGGACCACTTTTTCATGTCTTTCTTCAGTAGTACGTATAAAATAGTCATACTCTATTCCTAAAGAACTCCATAATTTCTTAAATGTTTTTACAATTTCATCTACATACTTTTTAGGTTCCTTATCAGAATCCTTAGCACTTCGTTCAATCTTTTGGCCATGTTCATCAGAACCTGTTAAAAACATGGTGTCAAAGCCTTTCATCTTCTTATAGCGAGTAATACTGTCAGCTGCTACTGTTGTATATGCATGACCTATATGCAGACGGTCACTGGGATAGTATATAGGTGTTGTTACATAATAAGTTTTGTTTTCTTTGCCCATATGTATCATCCTTTCTTCTTTATCTATTTACATTAATTTGAATTGCTTCCTTATAAACATCTTTCTTCCTTATTTCTCTCACTTCAGCAACCTTTTTAATAGCTTCTTTTTTAGTATAACCATTATCCATAAATAAACGAACATGATCTAAAATACTTAAATCTGTCCAACTCTCTTTATCTGGTTTTTGTTTTTCTCTACCTTTAATTACTACAACAATTTCACCTTTAATTACTCTATCTTCTATTTTTTTATAGACTTCTGAAATTGTACCATAAATCTTTTCTTCATGAACTTTCGAAATTTCCCTGATTAAAGCAGAATCTCTCTCAGGTATTTTTTCGGTTAAATCCTCATAAATATTTTTTATTCTGTAAGGAGATTCATAAAATATTATTGTCTCTTCTGCTTTTGTTATTTGGTCAATAAATCCCGCTCTATCTTTACCCTTACGAGGAACAAAACCATAAAAAGTAAAACGGTCAGTAGGTATTCCAGATACCACCAATGCAGATACTAAAGCAGTTGGACCTGGAATTGGTATGATTTCTATGTTATTTTCTTTAGCTTTTTCAACTAGAATTAATCCCGGGTCCGAAATGCCCGGCATACCAGCGTCTGAAACTAAAGCAACATCATAACCATTATTTAGTGTTGATATCAAACTTTTTGCTTTTTGACGCTCATTATGTTCATGATAACTTGTTAACTTACTATCTATTTTGAAATGATTTAATAATTTCTCAGTTCTCCGGGTGTCTTCCGCAGCAATTAAATCTACATTTCCTAATATTCTTACAGCGCGAAAGGTAATATCATCTAAATTACCGATTGGTGTACCACATATATATAATTTACCTTTTTCATCCATTTTAATCTACTCCATATATTTTTTTAATTTCATCAGTATATTCGTCAGTTTTATCTTTGAACTCAACAATATTATTTTCAACTTTAAATCCAGGGTTGCCATCCATTGTAGCCCTTAAAAGAAAACGATCTGGCGCTCGATTATTCCTGGCCTGAATTAATCTCATTTCTTTTGGTTCAATATTATTTTCCTTCAAAGAAAATATTATTTGCGGCATTCTTTTAGTAAGATGAACCAAATAAAAGCTGCCTCCAGCTCTTAACAGGCGAGCAGTATTTCTAATTATCTTTTCAATATCAATTTCAATTTCATGTCTTGCAATTGCTTTATACTTATTTTCAGTTACCTTACCATTGTTAACAGGACGATAAGGAGGGTTCGTTACTACTGTATCAAATTCATTATCCTCGAAAAAGTCCATAACATTTTGTATATTACCTTCGATAATCTTGATTTTGTCTTCTAAACTATTGAGGGCTACCGATCTTTTGGACATATTGACAAGCGGAGTTTGTAATTCCAAACCATATACTTTCTTTGGCTTATTTTTATAAGCTAAAAGCAGTGGAATTACCCCGCTACCACTGCCTAAGTCAATGATTTTATCATTGTTTTTTACTTTAACATAATTTGCTAACAAAACTGAATCTGTACCAAATTTAAAGTAATCATCATTTTGTATTATCTTTAGATTGTCTGGAATGAGAAAATGTTTTTCTTCCACAGCAAATTCCCTTCTATTCTCTGTTTTCCTCAATTAACCTCAAGCAAAAAAGGCATTCACCTTTTCTTTTTTCACCAAAACTAAGGTGACAAATATGAAATCCTTCATTATGAAGACGAGCCAAATTATTCTTGCTCTCCGGTATTTTTTCTTCATCTTCTTTAAAAATTATTGATTTCAATTCATCATTCTCGTTTTTTAACTCTTCGTTTTCTTTATATAGTTTATAGGTTATATCTTTCAATTTTTTAAACTTCATTGATATTTCTTCTATCTTTTCTTGGAACAAAGCTAGTTCTTCTAAAATTTCTTCGTCCATAAACCATCGCTCCTAATTTTTTTCTTTTATCTTTTTTATTTCTTCCAGACTAAACTTTATTACATCGCCATCTTTATTTTTGAGTTTAACTACCTGTTTAATTAAATTCCTATCAACAACTTTAGCCTTGTTTCCATTAGTCAATGTTATCTTTTCACCTTGTTCAGGCATTTCTTTTTTGATTTCTTCATAATAGTCACTTTCATATTTCAAACAACACATCAATCTACCACATAAACCAGAAATTTTAGCCGGATTTAAGGCTAGCTCTTGGTCTTTGGCTAACTGAATAGAAACAGGATCAAAATCTCTTAACCAGGTATCACAGCAAGTCCTTCTACCACATGGACCTAAGCCTCCAACCATTTTAGCTTCATCTCTAACTCCTATTTGCCGCAATTCAATCCTAGTTTTAAATACTCGGGCTAAATCTTTAACTAATTCTCTAAAATCAACCCTTCCATCAGCTGTAAAGTAAAATATTACTTTATTATGGTCAAAAGTATATTCTACATCTATTAATTTCATCGGTAAACCGTGTTCTTTTATTTGTTCCAAAGCTATATCATATGCTTCATCTTCCAACTCTTTATTTTTTTCATCTTGATCTATATCTTTTAAAGTTGCTTTCCTTATTACCTTTTTCAAAGGTGATACAATTTCTTCTTCTTCAACTTTTTTCTTTTCAATAACAACTTCTCCCATTTCTACTCCCCGGGAGGTTTCCACAATTACTTGATCACCATTTTCGACTTCTATATCATCGGGGTCAAAATAATATATTTTCCCCGCTCTCTTGAAACTTACACCAATTACTTCTTCCATTTTTTTAACTCCCCATTCTATATAATTAGAAATTATAGCTAATCTCTTTTATTAATTTAAGAACTTAACTTTAAATATAAATATATAATTATTCCTTCTTTTTAGATCTTATTTTCAAAAACAAGGATGGAAATAAGAGTTCTTTTTTTATATTTCCATAATAATACCTTTTGTACTGATTTATCTGGTTTGTTAAATCAAATATTTCTTTTATATTAAAATTATTAACTGCTTCAGCAATTAATTCTTTATAATCAAAATTGATTATCTCATCATTTTCATCTTGCTTTAAAACCAAAATGTCACGAAATAAACTTAACAATAATTCGAACAAAGGAAAATCGGATTCATTTATATTTGTCAACTTTTCTGACAACTCAAAAATCTCAAAATTATCTTTTTTATCAATATTTGCAATAAATTTAATTATCTCATCTCGCTTATCTATAAAATCTTCTTTCAAAGCAAGGTTGACCGCTTTTTTATATTTTCCCCTTGCCAGGGTAGCGTATAATGCAGCTTCCTCTTTATTAAAATTTTTCTCATCTCTTAAATATTTTTTAATGACTTCTTCAGGTTGGTTATATAACTTTACTTCCTGACAGCGGGAAACAATAGTTGATATTAAGTCATTTTTATCTTCATTCGTTAAAATTATAATAGCATATTCGGGTGGTTCTTCTAAAGTCTTTAATAAACTGTTTTGAGCCTGTTCTGTCATTCTAACAGCATTATCAATAATGTAAATCTTATAATCCGACTCATATGGTTTATAACTTATTTCTTTCTGTAATTCTCTAATCTGATCAATCAATATACTCGAATGATCTTCTTTGACATCAATAACATGAAAGTCGGGATGATTATCATGTTCAAATTTTTTACAACTTATACACTCCCCACAACCATCGGCTATGTTTCTATTACAAAAAATAGCTTGGGCAAATTCTCGAGCCATCTCCGATTTGCCCAAACCTTTATTTCCGGTAAATAAATAGGCATGACTGATACGATTTTTTTTTATCGTATCCTTTAATATTTTTTTTGTTTTAAACTGTCCAGGTATATTTTTAAAACTCATCAATAACTCCTAACATTACTTACATTTTAATGAATTGTTCGACATCCATAATAAAAACTGTAGCTCCACCAATTTTTACATCCATTGGAAAAGAATAATAACTTTCCATGGAATTTGCCACTGGAGACATAGGTGCAATTGTTTTTTTGCGGGCCTCACAATTATCCTTTATAATCTCAAGCACCTCATCTAGATGCTCTTCATCAGTTCCGATCATAAAAGTTGTATTTCCTTCTCTTAAAAACCCGCCGGTAGTAGCCATTTTTGTAGCTTTAAATTCAGAATTACTTAAATCTTCCATTAAATTATGAGCATCATGATCGTGTACGACCGCGATAACCATTTTTACAGTTTTACTTTCATCTCCACTCATAATAACTCCTCCTTAATTAACCTTAATATATCCTGATGAACAATATCAGAATCCCTACTAGCATCCACAACTTTAAACCTATCATATTTTTCTGCCATCTCTAAATATGCCTGTCTGACATTTTCATGGAAATCAATTACTTCTCTTTCCAATCTGTCACCAGTCTTATCAGGAGTTAAATCCCTTGCCCTTTTCAAGCCCTCTTTAACATCTAAATCTAGTAAAAAGGTCAAATCCGGCCAGCAGTCTCTAATAACCCACTCATTAATTTTTCTTACCATCTTGAGATCAAGTCCACGACCATGACCCTGATAAGCTATATTTGAATCTATATATCTATCTGAAATCACTATTTTATCATTTTCTACTGCTGGAATTATAGTTTCTATTACATGTTGTGCTCTATCAGCAGCATAGAGAAGAATTTCTGCTCTATCATCCATTTGATAATGAATAGGATCCAACAAGATTTTTCTAATCTTTTCCCCTATCTCAGTACCTCCTGGTTCCTTTGTAAAAATAACTTCATAGTCTAATGTTTTTAATTTTTCTGTTAATAATTTAATTTGAGTAGATTTACCTGAACCTTCGATACCTTCAAAAGTAATAAAAAAACCTGCCATCCAGCATATCTCCTCTCCAAAAATTTAACCTTGATCTTACATTTCTGAGATAATAATATCATATTAATAAGGGTATTTCAATTAAGTAGTTACCTAATATTGAGACAAGAAAGGGCCAGCAATTACATGCTGACCCTTAATTTATATATATTTTTGAAATTTGTTTAATAACCGATAAGATATTTATCAACCTGCATAGCTGCTTTAGCTCCAGTTCCAGCAGCGACAATTACCTGATTGAAGTTAGGTTCTTGTACATCACCAGCTGCAAATATTCCCTCTTTATTTGTTCGCTGCTTATTATCAGTTATTATATAATTTTTTTCATCTAATTCAATCTGCCCTTTGAAAATGTTAGTTCTTGGATCATAGCCTACTGCCATAAATAAACCCTTTACATCTTCTAAAGTTTTAGTCTCATTTTTTTTGTTATTTTCAATAATAATACCGGAGAGATTGTTATCTCCTTTTAATTCTTCAACTTCAGTATTCCAAAGAATTTCGACTTTTTCATTTTCTTTTATCCGGTCTGCTAATATCTTATCTCCTCTTAATTTATCACGACGGTGAATCAAATATACCTTAGAAGCGAATTTAGTTAAGAAATCAGCTTCTTCTATCGCTACATTACCGCCCCCGACAACTGCTACTTCTTTGTCTTTAAAAAATGCACCATCACAGGTTGCACAATATGAGATCCCGTTTCCAGTTAATTCTTCTTCTCTGTATAATCCTAACCGTTTTGCTTCAGAACCAGTCGCTATTATTACAGATTCTGCTTCATATTTTTGCGTATCAGTTTCAATAATATAAGGTTTCTCTTCAAACTGAACCTGCTCAACTATTTCGAAAGCCATTCTTGTTCCAAATTTTTGAGCTTGTTCAGTCACTTTTTCCATTAATTCAAAGCCGCCAATTCCATTCGGAAAACCGGGAAAATTTTCTAAATCAGGTGTTAAAGTAATCTGTCCACCAGGCTCTGGTCCATTCATTACTAAAGGATCAAGTCCAGCTCTAGAACTATATATTGCAGATGTAAGACCAGCAGGACCCCCACCTATTATTATTAATTTTTCTTTTTGAATATTATCAGACATAAATATCCTCTCCTCTTAAATATGCACTCACCTTACATTCTAATAGGAAGTTTAAAAGAATGCTGTTAAATCCTTAACAAATTAATATTTCTAATCAATACTATAGTTAGGAGCCTCTTTTGTGATATCTACATCATGAGGATGACTTTCTTTTAAACCAGCAGAAGTAATCCTGACAAATTCCGCCTCTTTTTGTAGAGAAGGAATATCATTTGCTCCACAATATCCCATACCAGACCTAATACCACCTACTAGTTGATAAACTGTTTCAGAAAGTTTGCCTTTATAAGGAACTCTGCCTTCTATACCTTCTGGCACAACAGTATTTTCAGGATCTCCTTCTTGAAAATATCTGTCTTTACTGCCCTCTTTCATTGCATCTACAGAGCCCATACCACGGTAAACTTTAAAACTCCGTCCTTTATATATTTCAAGTTCCCCGGGACTTTCTTCGGTTCCTGCGAGCAAGCTACCTACCATTACTGCATCTGCTCCTGAAGCTAAGGCTTTAACAATATCACCAGAATATTTAATCCCACCATCTGCTATGATAGTCTTACCATATCTTTTGGCCATCTCAGCAGATTCATTAATCGCTGTAACTTGAGGAACACCAACACCGGCCACAACTCTAGTTGTACAAATTGACCCTGGTCCAACCCCTACTTTAATAATATCAGCACCTGCCTTTATCAAAGCTTCTGTAGCTTTTGCAGTGGCAACGTTTCCAGCAACTAAAGTCAACTCAGGAAACTTTTCTCGTATCTTTTTCACCATATCAATTACTTTTGTGGAATGTCCATGGGCAGTATCTATAACAAGTACATCTACCCCTGACTCAAATAAAGCTCGCGCCCTATTAAAAGTTCCTTCTCCCACACCTACTGCAGCACCTACTAACAACTGGCCGTTTTCATCTTTGGCAGAATTAGGATATTTTTTTGCTTTTTCAATATCTTTAATCGTAATTAAACCTTTTAAAGTAAAATCTTCATCAACTAATGGTAACTTTTCTATTTTATGTTTTTGCAAAGCAGATTTTGCTTCTTCAACCGTGGTTCCTACCGGAGCAGTAACCAATCCTTCTTTGGTCATAACTTCAGAGATCGGACGATCGAAATTCTGTTCAAATCTTAAATCTCTATTAGTTATGATCCCCACCAATTTATTGTCTTCAACAACAATTGGTACCCCTGAAATATGGTATTTAGACATTAATTCTTCAGCTTCATAGATCTTATTATCAGGGGATAAAGAAAAGGGATCTACAATAACTCCACTTTCAGACCTTTTTACCTTGTCTACTTCGTCAGCCTGTTTTTGTATAGACATGTTCTTATGAATAATTCCCATTCCACCTTCTCGAGCCATAGCAATTGCTAATCTTGATTCTGTAACAGTATCCATAGCTGCACTAAATATAGGTACATTCAGTGTTATATTATCAGATAAATGTATTTGTGTATTTACATCTCGTGGCAAAACATCTGATTTTGCCGGCTGTAACAATACATCATCAAATGTCAAAGCAACCTTTTCAAATTTATTATCCACTTTTTTCACCTCTATATGTTGCTTATTTTTAAAAACTAATAATTACCCAACTCATGTTTGCAAGACTTTTTCAAAAACAACTAAATTTATATTAAAAAATAGTATTTAATATAAAAATAAACCCCAGGATATAACATCCTCAGGTTTATCAAAAGTTAATATTTAATTTCACGTCTTCCTTCCAATGCTTTGGACAGGGTGATTTCGTCGGCAAATTCAAGGTCTCCCCCGACTGGTAAACCGTGTGCTATTCTTGTAACCTCTACATCAAGAGGTTTTAGTAATTTAGCTAAATACATTGCAGTAGCATCCCCTTCAGCATTTGGGTCAGTAGCCACTATAACTTCATCTATCCCTTCTTTGATTCTTGGAAGGAGGTTCTTAATCTTTATTTCATCAGGTCCAATTCCATCCATTGGAGAAATGGCTCCATGAAGTACATGGTATAATCCATTATACTCACCCGTACTTTCCATTGCAATAACATCTTTAGGACTCTCTACTACACAAATGGTCCCTTGATCACGTTCTTCGGAAGTACAGTATTCACAAGGGTCTTTTTCAGTTAAATTATTACAAATTGAACAATATTTTGTCTTTTCCCTTGCATCAATAATAGCATCTGCAAGTTCTTTTACCTCTGCTTTAGGACGACCTAATAAATAAAATGACAAGCGACGGGCAGTTTTTTGACCTATTCCGGGTAATTTGCTTAATTCACCAATTAACCTTCCCACAGGCCCCGGATAATGTTTCATTTAAAACATTCCCGGCATATTCATACCACCGGTCATCTGTCCCATTTTATCATTTATTTCTTCTGTTGCTTCTCTCATAGCTTCATTGACAGCAGCCAAAATTAGATCTTCTAACATTTCAACATCTTCAGGATCTACTGCCTCTTCATCAATCTGTAGGTCGAGAACCTCTTTTTTACCATTGACTAAGGCTTTAACAGCTCCGCCTCCAGCAGTTGCTTCATAAGTCTTATTTTCAAGTTCTTCCTGCATTTCTGACATCTTCGCCTGCATTTTCTGAGCCTTTTTCATAAGTTTGTTCATGTCCATCAAAATTACCTCCTTAAGGTTTGTTTTTTTATTTATTTGAAATAATATCGGGGTTAGTTTCAATAATCTCTCCATCAAACATCTTTGCTACATCTTCAGCACTAATCTCCCCCGAGTTTTTATTTTTACTTTTTTTTGAACTTTTATTCTTCTTTCTATTTCCATCATTTGAATCTGTGTTCTCAACATCACCTTCAGCTACAACTTTAACCCGACAGGTCCTAGAAAATTGTCTAGAGAAAAATCTGGCTATATAATCTTCTTTTTCTGCCGCTCTTTTACGGTGGAAATTCTTATCAGGTGGGAAACTAATAAATATCTTATCGTTTACAATCTTAACAGGTTTCCCTTCCACTAAAATAGCATGCATACTTATATCAGCACTTTTCACATTACCTAGAATATTCTCCCAATTGTTTTTAACCTCATTTAATGTAAGACCACTTTTAGTTTGAGAAGTTTCAATTTCACTATCTTTTTCTTCGGATTTTACTGTTTTTTGAATATAATCTTTATCCTCTTTTTCAGAAACATCCTCTTGTTTTTGAGATCCTTCAACTATATTTTCAGAAGTAGATTGTGAAACAAATTGTTTGTTAGCCAGCTTTTTTTCTAACATATTTATCTTTTCTTTAAGTTCTTCAACTTCTTTTGACAAATCTGCTTCCTTCATCTTATCTGCTAATTTGAAAATACCGACTTCAAGATTTATTCGGCTATTACCGCCTAACTCAATTTCATTTTTTATTTCATTCAGTACATCAACTATTTTAGTTAATTTATTTAAAGAAAAATCATTCGCTAAATTATCCATTTCTGTTAAACGCTCTTTGGGTAGTTTAACTAGATTAGTTTTAATCCCACATTCCTTTATTAAAAGAAGTTGATTACAGTATTCTTTAAGATCTTCAATTAATCTATCAACATCTTTTCCTTCATTCAAAACTTCATTTATTAAATTAATTGCGTCTTTAGTATTTTTATTTTTTATATTTAACATTAATTCTTTTAATTCTTGACCTGAAGTTTTACCTAACATTTCTTCAATAACATCTGTTTTAATATTTTCACCAGTATATGAAACAGCCTGGTCTAAAATACTTAATGCATCACGTAATCCCCCCTGAGAACTTCTCGCGATTAAATTTAAGGCAGCCACTTCATAATCCAAACCTTCTTTATTACAAATGTTTTCCAGATGATTTTCAATTTCCTTTTCAGAAATCAATGAAAAATCAAATCTCTGACATCTAGACATAATAGTCGGTATTACTTTATGGGGCTCTGTTGTTGCCAAGACAAAAATTACATTATCGGGAGGTTCCTCTAAAGTTTTTAGTAGTGCATTGAAAGCAACAGTAGTTAACATATGTACTTCATCTATTATATATACTTTGTATTTGCCTTCCCCAGGATAAAATTTTACCTTTTCCCTTAATTCCCTAATTTCATCTATACCACGATTAGAAGCTGCATCTATTTCAATTACATCGATTGAATTACCTGATTTAATCCTTTTACAGGATGCACATTTTCCACAGGGCTCTATACTGTCTTCATCCTGACAGTTAACAGCCATTGCTAAAACTTTAGCAGTAGATGTTTTCCCTGTACCGCGCGGACCCGCAAATAGATAAGCATGTGAAATCCTATCATTTTCAATTGCGTTCAATAGAGTCCTAGTTACAGCAGGTTGACCTATTATTTCATTAAATTTTTGTGGTCTATATTTCCTATATAGGGAAATAGAAGGCATAATTTATTCTCACCACTTTTTTTATATTATATTATAAAAAATTGACCGTACACTGGCCTCGAATTTTCTTTCCCAAGCGTTACCCCGGCAGTTAGCTCAAACCAGGCGACCTTGCGGCACATGGAGACATTTACTTACCGCTGCTTCCTCCCGGACCTGACGGAATTCGTAAAGCTCCATTGCGCAAGACCCGATCATCATCGCCACTTACCAGGGCCTGACCCTGAAAAAGAAAACCCTCGGCTCAGCTTCAATCCTGCTATAGCG
>Ga0207714_1000133_pt1 | contig 47866 bp, 42 predicted proteins | sample PonA232FremontCA_2_FD_187270 | JGI IMG/M metagenome (GOLD analysis project Ga0207714, IMG submission 187270) | Marine sediment microbial community from Fremont, CA, USA - Pond A23 Sediment 2 (SPAdes) | ecosystem: Environmental > Aquatic > Marine > Unclassified | place: USA: Fremont, California... | reverse complement strand
GCGTTCCTCATCGGGTGAGTCGGTGCTCGATGCCGCCGCCCGGCGCATCGTTCGCCAGGCGGCACCGTTCGAGCCATTTCCGGATGAGCTGAGCGAACGCACGGATCTGCTGTACATCACGCGCACATGGGAGTTCACCCAGGGCGACCGACTCGTAACGGAATAGACCGATCGCCCCTGCCGCGCGGAGCTTGCGACGGAAGGCGACGCGGCGCAGAGTGCAACCTGATGGGCCATGCGGAGGACCGATGGATCTGCGAAATCAATTCCTGCTGGCCATGCCGTCGCTCGCCGATCCGCATTTCCAGCGCACCTTGACCTATCTCTGCGATCACACCGAGCACGGGGCCATGGGGGTAGTGGTGAACCGCCCGATGGCACTGACGGTCGGTGAGATCCTGCAGCACCTCGAGATCGAGCCCACCGATCAGGCGATCGCCCAGCAGCCCGTGCATTACGGCGGCCCGGTGGAACCCGAGCGCGGATTCATCCTGCACGCGCCGCCCGGACAGTGGGAGGGGTCGATGTCGCTAACCGACGAACTGGCGCTGACCACTTCGCGCGACATCCTGGAAGCGCTCGCGCGCGGCGAAGGGCCGGATAAAGCCCTGTTGACGCTGGGTTACTCCGGCTGGGGGGCGGGCCAGCTCGAGGACGAAATCGCGAACAACGCCTGGCTGACCGGTCCGGTGCATACCGACATCCTGTTCGAAATGCCCGCCGAGGACCGGCTGGCAACGGCGGCGGCGCGCATGGGGATCGACCTCTCGCGCCTGAGCTCCGACGCCGGGCATGCCTGAGCCGCGACGGTCCCCTCATGCCCCAGACGTTCCTCGGCTTCGACTTCGGCCTCCGCCGGATCGGCATCGCGACCGGCCAGACCATCACCGGCTCGGCCAGCCCGGTCGCGGTCGCGAACGCGACCGACGGGCGGCCCGACTGGGGCGTCATCGATACGGCGGTGCGCGAGTGGGCACCGGATGCGCTCGTGGTCGGCGTGCCCCTGCTGATGGACGGCACGGAGCAGCCCGTCACGCATCGCGCGCGTCGGTTCGCCCGGCAACTGGCGGGCCGCTATGGCCTGTCCGTGCACGAGGCGGACGAGCGCCTGTCCTCGGCCCAGGCGTCGCAGCTGCTGAGCGATGCCCGCCAGAGCGGCGGCCGACGCAGGACGCGCAAGGGCGATGTCGATAGAATAGCGGCCGCCCTGATCCTGGAGCGCTGGCTCGCGGATCGCATAACCGAGTGAGGCGGTCGGCCGACGCACGCGGGGACGCGTCCCGACCATGGAGCAACGATGTCGACAGACGCCGCCACCGTCGAAGGCTGGCTGGACCGCATGGCCGAAGGGATCGCCGAGACACTCGGCCCGGAGCTTCCGGACCTGCTGATCGTGGGCGTCCACACGGGCGGCGTGCGGGTCGCCGAGGCGCTGCATGAGCGCCTGTCCCCGCGGGCGCCGCTCGGCTCGCTCGATATCTCCTTCTATCGCGACGATTTCAGCCGAATCGGGCTGCATCCGCGCGTAAGGCGCTCGGAACTGCCCTTCACGCTGGACGATTGCACGGTCCTGCTCGTCGACGACGTGCTCTACAGCGGCCGCACGGTGCGCGCCGCGCTCAATGAGCTGTTCGATTACGGTCGACCCGCCCGCGTCCTGCTCGCGGTACTGGTCGAACGCGCCGGCCATGAACTGCCCATCCGCGCGGACTTCTCCGGCACACGGCTCGACCTGGCACGTGGCCAGCAGGTCCGCCTGAACCGCGAGGACCTCGGTCTCAGCCTGCGCGACACGACCACGGGAGAGAGCCTCGATGGTTGAGGGCGACATCCAGATCGCGCCGGACGGACGGTTGCGTCACTGCCTGACCACACAGGGCATGGACGGTGAGCGGATCACCGGGATCCTCGACCTCGCCGAGTCCTTCGCCGGGGTCAACGACAAGACGATCAAGAAGGTCCCGCTGCTGCGGGGCCACACCGTCGTGAATCTGTTCTTCGAGAGCAGCACGCGCACGCGCTCGACGTTCGAACTCGCGGCCAAGCGGCTGTCGGCCGACGTGCTCAACATCGACGTCCAGCGCTCGGCGACCTCCAAGGGCGAGTCCCTGCTGGACACCATCGCCAACCTGCAGGCAATGCAGTGCGACCTGTTCGTCATGCGCCACCCGGAGTCGGGGGCGGCGCACCTGGTCGCGCGCCACGTCGATGACGACGTCCACGTCATCAACGCGGGCGACGGGCTGCACGCCCACCCCACCCAGGCGCTGCTCGACGTGTTCACCATGCGGCGCCACAAGCCGGACCTGTCCGAGCGCAGCGTCGCGATCGTCGGCGATCTGCGCCATTCGCGGGTCGCGCGCTCGGAGATCCACGCACTGCGCGCGCTCGGGGTGGGCGAGATCCGGGCGATCGCACCGCGGACGCTGTTGCCAGTCGATCTCGAAGCGCTCGGCGTACGGGTCCACGAGGACATCGACGCGGGGCTCGCGGACGTCGACATCATCGTCATGCTGCGCCTGCAGCGCGAGCGCATGGAGCACGCGCTGCTGCCGAGTTCGTCCGAGTACTTCGCCGGCTGGGGGCTGACGCCCGAACGCCTTGCCCGCGCGCGGCCCGATGCCATCGTCATGCACCCTGGCCCGACCAACCGCGGCGTGGAGATCGACTCGCGCGTCGCGGACGGTCCGCAGTCGGTCATCCTGGAGCAGGTCACCAACGGGATCGCCATCCGCATGGCCGTGATGGCGCTCGTCGCCGGCACGGCGCCACAGCGGGAGGGACGATGACGGCCCTGCACATCACCGGCGGGCGGGTCATCGACCCCGCAAGCGGCCACGACGGCGAGGCGGACGTGTGGATCGATGGCGGGCGCATCGCCGCCATCGGCGCCGCACCCGCCTCGTTCCCGGAGCACGAGCGGGTCGACGCCAGCGGCTGCATCGTCTGCCCCGGGCTGGTGGACCTCGGCGCCCGCCTGCGGGAACCGGGCGAGCGGCACAAGGGCACGATCGCGTCGGAGAGCCGAGCCGCCATCGCGGGCGGCATCACCACCGTGTGCTGCCCGCCGGATACGTCGCCCGTGGTCGATGCCCCCGCGACCGTCGAGCTGATCCGCCAGCGCGCGATCGAGGCCGACCAGGCACGGGTCTACCCGATCGGCGCACTGACGGCGGGGCTCGACGGGCAGTACCTGGCACCGATGCGCGCCCTCGCGCGCGCCGGTTGCCCGGCCATGGGTCAGGCCGATCGTGACGTCGGCGACAGCCATGTCCTGCGTTCGGCACTCGCGTACGCGGCCACGATCGACCGCCCCGTCATCCTGCCGGCCTGCACCCCCTCACTGAGCCACGGCTGCGCCCATGAGGGCACGGTCGCGAGCGGGCTGGGCCTGCCCGGGATCCCGGTCGCGGCCGAGACCACCGCCGTGGCGCGCATCATCGCGCTGGTCGCGGACACCGGCGCGCGCGTGCACATCGGCCGCCTGTCCAGCGCGGCCGCGGTCGAGCTGCTCGCCCGCGCGAAGGCGGATGGCCGGCCCATCACCGCCGATGTCGCCGCCCATCAGCTGGAGCTCACGGAATCCGCGCTTATCGGTTTCGATACGCGTGCGCATCTGCGCCCGCCGCTGCGCTCGGCGGGCGATCGGGACGCATTGCGCGAGGCGGTCGCGGCGGGCGTGATCGACGCCGTGTGCTCGGACCACCGCCCGCACGAGCCCGACGCCAAACGCCGCCCGTTCGAGGCCAGCGATGCGGGCCTGTCCGGGCTGGAGACCCTGCTGGGGCTGGTGCTCGCGCGGGTGGCGGCGGGGGATTGCGACCTCGCGACGGCCCTGGCCCGGGTGACCGCCGGGCCGGCCCGTGTGCTGGGCCTCCCGGCCGGTACGCTCAGCGTGGGCGCGCCGGCGGATCTGTGCATTTTCGACGCCGACACCGAGGGGGTCGTCGAGCCGGAGGGTTTCGTCAGCCGCGGCCGGGACACGCCACTGACGGGGCATATGTTGCCGGGGGGCGTGCGAACGGTTCTCGTCGAGGGCCGTATCCGGGGCACTTACTGACCCGAACCCCGGCCGAGCCGGTCAGCCGAACGCCCCGCTGGTCCCCTCGCTGTCCCCGCTCGGGACGCCGCCACCGAAGTTGATGCGCCACTCGAGGTCCGTGCGCGAATCGGCGTTGTCCAGCGCCGTCTGCAGTTCGATCTCCCCGCGCTTGTACAGATCGAACAGGGACTGATCGAACGTCTGCATGCCGTCACGGCTGCCTTTGGTCATCGCCTCGCGCAGTTCATGGATGCGGCCGTCGCGGATCAACTCGCTGATGTAGGCGGTGTTAAGCATTACCTCGACGGCGGGTACACGACCACCGACCTTCGCCGGGACGAGGCGCTGCGAGATGACCGCCTTCAGGTTCAGCGAGAGATCCATGAGGATCTGATTCTTGGCCTCGGGCGGGAACATGTTGATGACGCGGTCGAGCGCCTGGTAGGCATTCACCGCGTGCAGCGTGCTGAGGCAGAGGTGGCCGGTATCGGCGTAGGAGATCGCCGCTTCCATGGTCCGGCGATCGCGCACCTCGCCGATCATGATCACGTCCGGCGCCTCGCGCATCGCCTCGCGCAGGGCGTTGTCATAGGAGTGCGTGTCGAGCCCGACCTCGCGCTGACCGACGATCGCCTTGCGGTGCGTGAACACGTACTCGATCGGGTCTTCGATCGTGAGGATGTGGCCGGTCTTCGTGCGGTTGCGGTGATCGAGCATCGAGGCGAGCGTGGTCGACTTGCCCGAACCCGTGGAGCCCACCACGAGCATGAGGCCTTTCTTCTCGAGCATCAGGTCCTCGAGCACCGGGGGCAGATTGAGCGCCTCGATTTTGGGGACATCGCTTTTGATATAGCGGATTACCAGCGACACCTCGCCGCGCTGGTAATAGGTGTTGACGCGGAAACGCCCGATCCCCTCACGCGTAAATCCCAGGTTGAGTTCGAGATCACGCTCGAAATCGGCCTGCTGCTCCGCCGACATCAGGCTGTAGGCGAGCTTCGCCGTAACGCCCTTCTCCAGCGGCTGCTTGCCGACCGGCCACGTCTCGCCCTCGATGCGCATCGCCGGTGGTGCGCCGGTGGTGAAATACAGATCGGAAGCGCCCTTGTCGGCCATCCGCTTGAGGTAGGGATCGATGTTCGCCATTTCGCTATCGCCGCAGCATACCGGCACCGCCCCTGCCGCCGCCGCCATTGCCGGCATCGGTGTCCTCGATATCGAAATCGGCCCCCTCGGTCAGGTCCTGATTCTTCGAGTCACGGCTCTCCAGCTTCAGTTTGAGGCGCAGATCATTGACCGAGTCGGCGTTGCGCAGGCCCTCGTCGGCCGTGATGTGGCCATCCTCGATCAGGTCGAACAGGGCGTCATCGAAGGTCTGCATCCCGGCCTCGCGCGATTTCTTCATCAGTGCCTTCATCTCGTGAACCTCGCCCTTGAGGATCAGATCCGCCATCAACGGGGTGTTCAGCAGGACCTCCACCGCCGGCCGGCGGCCGTTGCCGTCCGGGGTCTTGAGCAGGCGCTGCGAGACGACCGCCTTCATGTTCAGCGACAGGTCCATCAGCAGCTGGTGACGCCGCTCCTCGGGGAAGAAGTTGATGATCCGGTCCATCGCCTGGTTGGTGCTGTTGGCGTGCAGCGTCGCCAGACACAGATGGCCGGTCTCCGCGAACGCGATAGCGTTCTCCATGGTATTGCGATCACGGATCTCGCCGATCAGGATCACGTCGGGCGCCTGGCGCAGCGTATTCTTGAGCGCGATGTCCCAGTTGTCGGTATCCGTGCCGACCTCGCGCTGGCTGACGATGCAGCCCTTGTGCTGGTGCACGAACTCGATCGGGTCCTCGATCGTGATGATGTGGCCGCTCGAGTTCTCGTTGCGGTAGTCGATCATCGCCGCAAGTGAGGTGGATTTGCCGGAGCCGGTGCCGCCTACGAAAATCACCAGTCCGCGTTTGGTCATGCCGATATCACGCATGACCGGCGGCAGGAACAGCTCCTCGAAGCTCGGGATCTCATCGGTAATGGTCCGCACGACCATCGCCGAGGTGCCGCGCTGCACATAGGCATTGACGCGGAAACGCGATACGCCAGGCATGCTGATCGCGAAATTGCACTCGTTGCTGGCCTCGAACTCCGAGGACTGTTTGTCATTCATGATCGAGCGCACGAGCGTCTGCGTATGCGCGGGCGACAACTTCTGACTGGCGACCTGCACGAGCTTGCCGTGTACCTTCATGGTCGGCGGCGCTCCGGCGGCCAGATACAGGTCGGAGGCCTCGCGCGTCTTGAGCATGCGCAGCATGTCGTGGATGTATTTGATCGCCTTTTCGCGGTCCATCGACCGTATCTCCCCGGTTGGTACCGGTTCTCAGAGGGAATCGGGATTGGTGGCCTTGCGCTTGGCCTCTTCTTTCGAGACCTTGTTCTTCGCGACGAGCTCCTTGAGGTTCTGGTCCAGCGTCTGCATGCCGACGCCCTGCCCGGTCTGGATCGCGGAGTACATCTGCGCGATCTTGTCCTCGCGGATCAGATTCCGGATCGCGGGCGTGCCGATCATGATCTCGTGGGCCGCGCAACGGCCGCCGCCCGTTTTCTTCATCAGCGTCTGCGAGATCACGGCACGCAGCGATTCCGAGAGCATCGATCGGACCATGTCCTTCTCGGCGGCCGGAAAGACGTCGATGATGCGGTCGATCGTCTTGGCGGCCGAGCTCGTGTGCAGCGTACCGAAAACCAGGTGCCCGGTCTCCGCCGCGGTCAGCGCGAGGCGGATGGTCTCGAGGTCGCGCAGCTCGCCGACCAGGATGGTGTCCGGGTCCTCGCGCAGGGCCGAACGCAGCGCCTCGGTAAACCCCATGGTATCGCGATGGACCTCGCGCTGGTTGACCAGGCACTTCTTCGACTCGTGCACGAACTCGATCGGGTCCTCGACCGTGAGGATGTGGCCGTGCTCGCTCTCGTTCTTGTAGTTGACCATGGCCGCAAGCGTGGTCGATTTGCCAGAGCCGGTCGGACCGGTCACGAGCACGATCCCGCGCGGATACTCCGAGATCTTCTCGAAGATCTTCGGTGCGCCGAGATCCTCGAGCGACAGGATCTCCGAGGGAATCGTGCGGAAGACGGCACCGGCGCCCCGGTTGTGGTTGAAGGCGTTGACGCGGAAGCGGGCGAGCCCCTGGATCTCGAACGAGAAGTCCGTCTCCAGGAACTCCTCGAAGGCCTTGCGCTGCTGGTCGTTCATGATGTCATAGACCATGGAATGGACTTCCTTGTGTTCCATGGCCGGGACGTTGATCCGCCGGACATCGCCGTCCACGCGGATCATCGGCGGTAGGCCCGCCGACAGATGGAGGTCGGAGGCGCCGTTCTTGACGCTGAAACCGAGCAGCTGCGAGATATCCATCGATTCTCCCGTGAATCGCGCCGCCCCGGGCGCGTCGGCAGTATAGGCGATGTGGACTCCAGGGCCGAACCAACCGGCCCGCCGGCCGTGCCGATTGTCGGCACGCGCACATCGAGCGCCGACAAGACTGCCCGATGCAGGCGCCGGTGAAAAGCGTCCCGAGCGGCCCGCGCCCGGATCGTTGGAACGGTCTATGGCCTGGCCATGGCGAAGGGCAGTATCCTTGATGGTCCAGAAATCCGGGAGACCCCCATGGAGCGCGAACGCATCGTATTCATCGGCGGCGGCAATATGGCGCGCAGCCTGATCGGCGGCCTGATGGCCGGCGGCTGGCCGGCAGAGCGCATCACGGTCACCGACCCCTCAGCGGATCAGCGTGAGCTGCTGGCCTCGCGCTTCGGGGTCACGACCGCGGCGGATAACGAGGCCGCGATCGCCGACGCCGATGTGGTCGTCCTGGCCGTCAAACCGCAATTGATGGAACAGGTCTGCCAAGGCCTCGCCCCGGCGCTTGCCGGGGCGCAGCCGCTGATCGTCTCCATCGCCGCCGGCGTGCGCATGGAGGCCATCACCCGCTGGCTGTCCTACGACGGCCCCGTCGTGCGCTGCATGCCCAACACGCCGTCACTCGTGCAGGCCGGCGTCACCGCGCTGTTCCCCAATCACCGGGTCAGCGAGGACCAGTGCTCGACCGCGGAGTCGATCCTGCGCGCCGGCGGCAGCGTCATCCGGGTGGATGACGAGAAGCTGATGGACACCGTCACCGGCATATCCGGCAGCGGACCGGCGTACTTCTTCCGCATCATGGAAGCGCTGGAAGAGGCCGGCGTCGCGCGCGGCCTGCCGCGCGACAAGGCGCGGCTGCTGGTGATCGAGACCGCGCTCGGCGCGGCGCGGATGGCGCTCGAATCCGAGGACGATCCGGGCACGCTGCGCCAGAACGTCACCTCGAAGGGCGGCACCACCGCCGCCGCACTCGATACCTTCGAGGCCGGCGGTCTGGCGGAACTGGTCGATCGCGCCGTGGGCGCGGCCACCGAACGGGCCGGGGAACTGGGCGATCAACTGGGGGGCCGGTAATGGGAGCGGGTTACGGTACGGACGCGCTGCAGTTCCTGATTCGCACCCTGATCGACCTGTATGCGGTAGTCGTCCTGCTCCGCTTCGCGCTCCAGGCGGTACGGGCCGACTATTTCAATCCGGTCGCGCAGTTCGTCGTCCAGGCGACCCGGCCCGTGCTCGCGCCCATGCGGCGCCTGCTGCCGCCGGCGGGGCGCTACGACTACGCCGCGCTGGTGCTGGCGCTGGCGCTGATGTGGCTCAAGCTCGGGCTCTACGCCCTGCTGTCCATCGATTCGGTCTACGTCGGCGGGTACGTGCAGCCGATCCAGCATGTCTGGATCGGTAGCCTCGCGTGGATCGGCGTGGTCGACCTGATTGCGCTGATCATCGATATCGCCTTCTTCGCAATCCTGGTCATGGCGATCCTCTCCTGGATTGCACCGGCCGGCCCGAACCCGGTGATGGAGATGCTGCGGCGGATCACCGACCCGCTGATCCGGCCGGTGCGTCGGGTGATCCCGCTGCTCGGCGGCGTCGATCTGTCGCCGCTGGTGGTGCTGATCGGTCTGCAGCTGCTGAAGATGCTGCTGCTGCGGCCGCTGCTCGTGCTCGCCTGACGGAGTGGGAGTGAGCGCCGACGACTGCGATGATTGGTGCCGCTGGGACGACGCGGATCTGCTGGTCGAACTCCGCGTGATCCCGCGGGCCAAAGCCACCGCGATCGCCGGCACCCGCCAGGGGCACCTGCTGCTGCGGCTGCAGGCGCCGCCGGTTGACGGCAAGGCGAATGCGGCCATCGAGCGCTGGTTCGCGGATCTGTTCGGCGTGGGCCGCGGGGCCGTGACGATCGAGGCGGGTACGCATGGCCGCGACAAGCGCCTGCGGATTGAACGGCCGGCGCGCATGCCGGCCGAGCTGATCGGCCTGGCGGGCGACCGGGGCACCTGAAGCGGCCCCGGGGCCGCGCACCCCGTCCCGGCGCCCGATCCAGCGCGGCAGGACCGGCCGCAAACCGGCGCGAGGTTGCTATACTCCCGCGTTTCGCCCGAACCGCTGTACCGGCCCATGCCCGAGACGATCCCCGCCGATTCCGTTGGCCTGGTCGAGCCGCGGCGCCTCGCCTTCGACGAGCCGCTGGCGCTCGACTGCGGCCGTACGCTCGATCAGTACGAACTGGTGTACGAGACCTATGGCGAACTGAACGCGGACGCGAGCAATGCGGTCCTGGTCTGCCATGCGCTTTCGGGCGATCATCACGCGGCCGGCTACCACTCCATGGACGACCGCAAGCCGGGCTGGTGGGAGGCCTGTATCGGCCCGGGCAAGCCGATCGACACCCGCCGATTCTTCGTGGTGAGCCCGAACAACATCGGCAGCTGCAAGGGCTCGACCGGGCCCAACACGATCAACCCGGCTACCGGCGAGTATTACGGCCCCGATTTCCCGATCGTGACCTGCGGCGACTGGGCGCGTTCCCAACAGCGCCTGATGCGCGCCCTCGGCATCGACCAGTGGACCGCGGTCGTCGGCCCCAGCCTTGGCGGCATGCAGGTCATCCAGTGGGCGATCGATTTCCCTGATTCACTGCGCAACGCGATCGTCATCGCCGCGGCGCCCAAACTGACCGCGCAGAACATCGCCTTCAACGAGGTCGCCCGTCAGGCGATCACCTCCGACACGGAGTTCCATGCGGGGCGCTATTACGAACACGGCACGGTGCCCCGGCGTGGGCTGATGCTGGCGCGCATGCTCGGCCACATTACCTATCTCTCGGACGATGCGATGCGGGCCAAGTTCGGGCGTGAGCTGCAGGCCGGCAAGCTGTCGTTCAGCTTCGACTCCGAGTTCTCCGTCGAGAGCTACCTGCGCTACCAGGGCCGGCAATTCGTCGACCGCTTCGACGCGAATTCGTACCTGCTGATGACCAAGTCGCTGGACTATTTCGATCCGGCGGCGAAAACCAACGACGATCTGGCGGCGGCGTTGGCACCGGCGAAGGCACGGTTTCTCGTGATGTCATTCACCTCGGACTGGCGGTTCTCGCCGGCGCGCTCGCGAGAGATCGTCAAGGCGCTGCTGGATAACCACAAGCGCGTGAGCTACGTGGAGATCGCCGCCGAGCACGGCCACGATGCATTCCTGATGCCGATCGATCACTACATCGCGGTATTCGGCGCCCACATGCAACGCGTGGCGACCGAATGCACGCCCACGGAGGTCGCGGCATGACGCTGCGCCGGGACCTGGAACTGATCGCGGACTGGATCCGGCCCGGAAGCCACATCCTCGACCTCGGCTGCGGCGACGGCGCGCTGCTCGCGCACCTGGCGGAGACGAAATCGATCACCGGCTACGGCCTGGAGATCGACCCCGACAATATCGCGCGCTGCATCGCCCGCGGCGTGGACGTGCTCCAGATCGACCTCGACCGCGGACTATCCGAGTTCGACAGCTGTGGTTTCGATTACGTGGTCATGACGCAGTCGCTGCAGGCGCTGCACTTCCCGGAGCGGATACTGGAGGAGATGCTGCGCATCGGGCGCGAGGCCGTCACATCGTTCCCCAACATGGGCCACTGGAAGTGCCGCCTGCAACTCGCGGTGGCGGGCCACATGCCGGTTACGCGCGCGCTGCCGCACCACTGGTATGACACGCCCAATATCCATATGTGCACGGTCCACGACTTCGAGCGCCTGTGCGACGCGCATGGCTATCGGGTACTGGAACGCGCGGCCGTCGACCGCCATCACCGGGAGACCCCCGCGACGCGCATCCTGCCGAATTTGTTCGGCGAGAGCGCGGTCTTCCGCTTCGAACGCCACGGGGGATGAAGCAACCGGGTCGCAACCCACCCACAGGCCTGCGGTTTCGCAGGTAAATGTAGCGCCAACCCGGGCCGGTTCGCGAGCAAGCTCGCTCCTACAGGGGGCCGTGCACTGTTTTGTCGGAGCGAGCTTGCTCGCGAACCGGTATCGGATGCGACCGGCTCAGGCGTCCGGTTCAGCGGCGTGCTTGGCCTGGATGAACTCGCCGTGGCGCAGGTGGATCAGGTCCGCGACCCGGCGCAGGATCTGCTCTTCGTAGCGGTCGATGCGCCCGTCGGCCCAGGCCACGCGCCAGAGCTGCTCCATAAGCGCCTTTTTTTCTTCCAGTGAGTGCGTCTCGTGGACGAGGCGGGTGAACTGGTGCAGCGAGGTCGCGTCGCGGCTTTCCTCCTGCGCCAGGCGCACGAGTTCCGCGACCTCCGCGTCGGTCACATCGAGGCTTTGTCGCAGGGCGGCCTCGATGGTCGCCTGCTCGGCCTCATCGAAGTCGAAATCCGCGCGTGCGACCTCGATCAGCAGCGCCGCGGCGGCGAGGTTGCGGCGATGCGCGCCGTCCTCCCCCGCCGACTCTGGCGCGAGGTGCTCCTGAAAGAACGATTGGATTTTCGACAGCACTGGAGGCCTGTCAGTTGGCGAGCTGACGCGGGACGTAGACCCCGTCCCGGAAATCGAGAAACAGTTCGTCGAGTTCCGGATGCCACACGGGTTCGCCGGTCTCGTCGGCCTCGAGGTTCTGCTCGGGAACGTAGGTTTCCGCGTCCTCCTCGTCGACGATCACGTAATACCAAGGCGCCTCCCGGCTCGCGGAGGCGGTTCCGGAATTGCGGTCGTACCAGTCCTCGCTGCCCTGGTAGGCCGGGTCGACGTCATAGACCACGCCGCGATACCCGTGCTCTTTGTGGCGGACGATCTGCCCGAGACGGAAGCTGGCGTGGTGGGAGACTGCGTGCATCGCGGACCTCCGCGGTAGGTACTCGGCCTATAGTTTATCAGACCGGACGCCGCACGGATGACCCCCCGATGGCCCATGGGGGAATTCGGTCGCTATGCCCGGGGCATCGCCCACCGTGACGCCGTGGCGTCACGGTGCTGATAAACTCTGGAGACCAAAAGCAGGGGAGGCGCGGTGCGCGCAGCGAATACACATCACTGGATCGAGCGCGTGCGCACGGCACTGGCCCATCCTCGCCTGCCGGACATCGCCAGCCTGGCACTGCTCGTGCTGCTGGGATGGCAGCTCGCGGGCCTGACCTGGGCGGCCCTGCCGGCGCCGGCGAGCGCCCGGATGCCGGCAGCGAGCGCCGTCGAGTCGCCGGGGCGCGGCGGCGATACGGGCGAAGCACCGACGGCCCGGCTGGCGCGGCTGCATCTGTTCGGCGAACCGCCCGCCGACGATGACCGCGACGGCTCCCCGGAGACCGAGACCAATGCCCCGGAGACCCAGCTCAATCTGACCCTCATGGGCGTCTTTGCGCCCGGTGAGAACGGCGGTCTGGCCATCATCAAGGCCGGCGGCGGTCAGGAGAAGGTTTATGCGGTCGACGACACGATTGCCGGCAATGCGCGGATCACCGGCATTTTCGAGGATCGTGTCGTTCTGCGGCGTAACGGGCGAGCCGAGACATTGCGCATGGATCTGGCCAGGGTCCCGCGCGGTCAGGCGGGCGGGCAGGTGGAACCTGCCGGCACGGGAGGAGGTGAAGCAGGCATTGTTGAGCGCGCCCGGGCGCTGCGCGAAAGACTCCGGCAGAATCCGCTCGAACTCGCACGCATGGTCCGCTTCCAGCCCTATACCGAGGACGGGGAACTCGTGGGCTTTCGCATCGAGCCGCGTTCCGATGAGGCCTCGCTGCTCCAGGAAGCGGGTATCCGCCCGGACGATGTCGTCACGCGCGTCAATGGCATCGAGCTCAACGACCCGGCACAGGGCGACCGCGCCCTGCGCGAACTGCGTGACGCCGACATGATCAACGTCACCATCCTCCGCGATGGGCGCAGCGAACAGATCTCCCTGCCGCTCGGCAACCCCGGTTGATCGTGACGGCCCCGCACGGGCCAGCCTGCAGAGGCACCGCCGGCGACGAGGTCCCATTTGACGGTCGTAGCCGGGCATATGAGAATCCGCCACGCGCCGCTGCGGCAAGGAGGCGGACAAACCCCCGAAGCCAGGAACGCACCAACGACATCATGATTCAGACCCGCCGCCCCTGCACGGCCCGACTCGGCGCTTTCGTCCTCGGCCTGCTCCTCACCATCGGCGTGCCCGCAACGGCGCTGGCCGAGCCATTCACCCTGAATCTGCAGAATGCAGAACTGCGCTCACTGATCGAGACGGTTTCCAAACGCACCGGGCGCAATTTCATCGTCGACCCGCGCGTGAACGCGAAGATCACCGTGGTATCGTCCGCCCCGGTTAGCGACCGCGAACTGTATGACGTCTTCCTGTCCGTGCTGTCCGTGCACGGCTACGCGGCGGTCCCGGAGGGCGATGTCACCAAGATCGTACCGGCGGTGGCCGCGAAACAGGACGCGATCCCGTCCGGGGCATCGCAGAGCGGCAGCCAGCTGATCACGCGGGTCGTAACGGTCGAGCACGTCAACGCCGCGCAGCTGGTACCGATCCTGCGCCCGCTGCTCCCGCAGGAGGGACACCTCGCGGCCTATCAGCCGACCAACCGCCTGATCGTCACCGACAGTTCCTCCAACATCCAGCGCATCATGCAGATCATCAACCGGGTCGACCGCCCGGTGGAGAGCGACATCGATGTCGTGCGCCTGGAGCACGCCTCGGCATCCGAGGTGGTACGTATTCTCGGCCAGCTGGAGGGTCAGGCGCAGCGGGGGCAGGAACAGGCCGGTGCCCGGGCGCGGCTGGCCGCCGACACCCGCACCAATGCCGTACTGATCAGCGGCAGCCGCGAGGAACGGCTGCGCATGCGCGGGCTCATCGCGAACCTGGATACGCCGCTCGAACGCGAGGGCAATACCCGCGTGGTCTATCTCAAGTACGCCAACGCCGAGGACATGACGGACATCCTCCGGGGGGTCAGCGACGCGGAAATCAAGGAAGGTGAGCCATCGGGCCAGGGTGGCGGCGAGCGTGACGAGGACGAGGTCGTGATCCAGGCCGACGCCAACACCAATGCGCTGATCATGACTGGAGCGCCGAATCGGCTCGAGGGCCTCGAGCGCATCGTCCGGCAACTCGATATCCGGCGCGCGCAGGTACTGGTCGAGGCCATCATCGCGGAGATTTCCCAGGACAAGGCCCGTGAACTCGGGGTCCAGTTCGTGGCGGCCGACACGAGCGACGACGGCGACCGGCCGGCCGCCCTGACGAGTTTCGGATCCGGCGGCAGCAACATCCTGGAGATCGCGACCGAAAGCGCGCTGCCCGACAGTGGACTGACGCTCGGCGGGCTCAGCGAGGGCTCCGGGGGCACGGATTTCGGCATCCTGATCCGGGCGCTGGCCTCCGATGCCAACAACAACATCCTGTCGACCCCCAGCCTCGTCACGCTGGACAACGAAGAGGCGGAGATCGTCGTCGGCCAGAACGTGCCGTTCGTGACCGGATCATTCTCCAGCCAGGACACCGGCGGCAGCGCGACCAACCCGTTCCAGACCATCGAACGCCGCGACGTCGGTATCACGCTCAAGGTCAAGCCGCAGATCAACGAGGGCGATACCGTCAAGATGGACATCGAGCAGGAGGTCTCCAGCCTCTCCTCGTCGTCCCAGACCACGTCCGACGTGGTGACCAACAAGCGCTCGCTGAAGACGACCGTGCTCGTGCAGGACGACCAGACGCTGGTCCTCGGCGGGCTGATCGACGACACCGTCCGCACGACCGACGAACGGGTCCCGCTGCTGGGCGACATCCCGGTGCTGGGGCGGCTGTTCCAGTACCAGCGCACCAACAAGATCAAGCAGAACCTGATGATATTCCTGCATCCGCGCATCCTGCGCGAGAAGGGACTGGCGGATCACTACACGGGCGAGAAGTACAACTACATGCGGGCCGAACAGGCCGATCGGCAGCGCAAGAAGCAGACGCTCATGATCGACGACCTGCCGGAGCTGCCGGAACTCGAACTGCGCCATCGCGATCCGACAACAGGCGACGGCGGAGGGGACTATGAACGAGACCGCGACGGCGACTGAGACCGCCAGCACGGCGGTACGCGTCAGCTACTCGTTTGCCCGGCGCAACGGCGTCCTGCTGGAGGAGCGCGCCGATGGGCAGGCGACCGCGGTATTGCGCCCCGACGCCTCGCCCGACGCCTTGCTGGAACTGCGGCGGGCGATCGGCGCGCCGGTCGCGCTCGAGAACGTGTCCGCCGAGGACTTCGCGCGGCGCCTGACGCAGCGCTACGAGCACGGCGCCGGCGGCGCGCTCGACGCGGTCGACGATCTCGGCGACGAGGCAGACCTCGCCAGCGCCGCCGAGGCCCTGCCCGAGCCCGAAGACCTGATGGAATCGCAGGATGATGCGCCCATCATCCGCCTGATCAACGCGATCCTCACCGAGGCCGTGCGCCACAACGCCTCCGACGTGCATATCGAGCCGTTCGAGCAACGACTCTCGGTGCGCATGCGGGTCGATGGCGTCATGCAGGAAACCCTGGAACCGCCACGCTCGATCGCCCCGCTGATCATCTCTCGCATCAAGGTCATGGCGCGGCTCGATATCTCGGAGAAACGCCTGCCGCAGGATGGCCGGATCTCGCTCAAGATCGCCGGCCGCCCGGTCGACGTACGCGTCTCCACCCTGCCCTCGGGGCATGGCGAACGCGTGGTGATGCGCCTGCTCGACAAGCAGGCGGGGCGCCTGGACGTTGAGCACCTGGGGATGTCGTCGCGCGACACGCGCTTGCTGAATGATCTGATCCACCGCCCGCACGGCATCCTGCTCGTCACCGGCCCGACCGGTTCGGGCAAGACGACCACGCTGTACGCGTCGATCACCCGGCTGAATGACGCCAGCCGCACGATCCTCACGGTCGAGGATCCGATCGAGTATTACCTCGACGGCATCGGCCAGACCCAGGTGAACACGAAGGTCGATCTGACCTTCGCCCGCGGGCTGCGCGCCATCCTGCGCCAGGACCCGGACGTGGTCATGGTCGGCGAGATCCGCGATCTGGAGACGGCGCAGATCGCCGTTCAGGCCAGTCTGACCGGTCACGTCGTTCTCTCCACGCTGCACACGAACACGGCGATCGGTGCCATCACCCGCCTGCGGGACATGGGTGTAGAGCCGTTCCTGCTGTCGTCGTCGGTCGTCGGCATCCTCGCCCAGCGGCTCGTGCGCCTGCTGTGCCCGCATTGCCGGACCGAACACACCATGACCCAGGGCGAATGCCAGCTGTTCGATCTGGACCCGGCCGACCCGCCGACCGTATGGGGGCCGTCCGACAGCGGCTGCGATCGATGCAATCGCACCGGCTACATGGGCCGCAGCGGGATCTATGAACTGGTCGCCGTGGATGACGCCATGCGCAGCCTGATCCACGACGGCGCCGGCGAGTTTGAACTCGAACACCATGCGCGTCGTCACTCGCCGCAGATGCGCGCCGATGGGCTGCGGCGGATCCGCGCCGGTGAGACCTCGATCGAGGAGGTCCTGCGGGTGACCCCTTCGGGCGACCGCGGCCACGAGCCGGAAATCCTGGAGTAAGCCGCCCTGAGCGCCTTCGAATACACGGCACTCGACCCCGACGGCCGCGAGTCGCGGGGCATCCTGGAGGGCGATACCGCGCGCCAGGTGCGCCAGCAACTGCGCGATCAGGGCCTGTCACCGCTATCGGTCACGGAGGCCCGCGAGCGGGATCAGCGCGGCGGCGGTACGGCGATCGGTCCACGGCGCGGCATCAGCGGCGCCGATCTGGCGCTGTTCAGCCGCCAGCTGGCGACGCTCGTGCAGTCGGGCATGCCGGTCGAGGAGGCGCTGCGCGCGATCGCGCGTTATTCCGAGAAGGCCCGCCTGCAGAAACTGGTGCTGGCGGTGCGGGCGCGGGTCGTCGAGGGCCACAGCCTCGCCGCCGGATTCGCCGAGTTCCCGCGCACGTTCCCCGAGATCTACGTCGCCACGGTGCGCGCGGGCGAGCAATCCGGCCGCCTCGGGGGCGTGCTGGAAAGGCTGGCTGACTACACGGAAGAGCGCCAGGACACCCGCGGCTCGGTCACCGCGGCACTGGCCTACCCGATTATCCTGACGGTCGCCGCGCTGGCCATCGTCATCGCCCTGCTGGCGTATGTCGTGCCCCAGGTCGTGGGCGTATTCGACACCCTGGACGCGGAACTGCCGCTGCTCACTCAGGGCCTGCTCGCCCTGAGCGGTTTCCTGCGCGACTGGGGTCCGCTGACGCTGCTGATCCTGATCGGCGCCGTGATCGGCTTCCGCCTGGCGCTGCGCAGCCCGGGGTTCCGGTACCGATTCCACGCCCTGATGCTGCGCGCCCCGGTGATCGGCCGGCTGCTGCGCGACGCCGATACCGGCCGCTTCGCCCGCACGCTCTCGATCCTCGCCAGCAGTGGCGTCCCCGTGCTCGAGGCCCTGTCGATCGCATCCACGGTCATCGGCAACCGGCCGCTGCGCCACGCCGTCGAGCGGGCGGCGGCGCAGGTGCGCGAAGGCGCCGCCCTGAGCCGATCGCTAGAGACCAGCGGGCGCTTCCCGCCGATGTTCCTGCACCTGATCGCCATCGGCGAGGAGTCCGGCCAGCTGGACTCGATGCTGCACCGGGCCGCCGACTATCAGGAACGGGCCACGAAGACCACGATTTCCCTGCTGGTCAACATCTTCGAGCCGGTGCTGATCCTCGTGATGGGCGTGGTCGTGCTGCTGATCGTCCTCGCGATCCTGTTGCCCATCTTCGAACTCAACCAGCTGGTAGGGTGAAGCATCGACCGCTTCCGCGCCGAACCGGCAACAGGCGGGTTCATGTGTGGTTGTGTGGCAGGCGTCTGTTAAAACCGCTCTCTCGCGGAGGCGCGGAGGGCGCAAAGAGGGCGAAATTCGTGAAAAGGCGGCATCCGGTACTGGACCTTGAATGGCCGCGCTCCTTATCGATCGTGCAGGCGGCGCTCTTCCGCCGGACTCGCCCTTAATTTACCTCCTTTGCTTTTCTCTGCGCTCTCCGCGGCTCTGCGAGATCCGCATTAAAAAACACATCAGGCGCCGACCCAGTGAATCCGTGCAGGGTCCCCGGATTCCGGCGTAAAAACAGTGACCTGGCGGCTACGGACCACGGGGGGCACGGTAATCCGGCGGGAATCAGGGGTTGCACCGGCGGGTTGCCGCCCTAACATGAAGGTAAGGACACAAGGCGCACGGCGCCGATGGAGTGATGCGTAATGAACGATATCGAAGGCGGTACCGTCACGGTGGGTGTGCAGGTGCGGGACGACGTGGTCCTGATCTTCGACCAGGATGACGGCGGTCCCTCCGTCAGCCGCGCGATCGATTCGGTGCTCGCGTCGATCTACGAACAGAACCCGGACGCCCCCCGGGTGGTGCTGTTTTGCGACACCGAGGGCGTCTACGACGGCGTTTCGGTCGACGACGAGGGGCAGTTCCAGAACTTCTACCCCATCCGCACGACCGACGCCGATCACGCGATCGAGGTCGCGCGCGCCTTCATTGTCGAAGCCCCGGCGCGCTTCCACTGACCCGCGAGGGGCCGGTATGACCCCCGTCCCCACTCGCACACTGGGCTCGCAGGGTCTGCGCGTATCCGCGCTCGGGCTGGGCTGTATGGGCATGTCGTACGCGTACGGGCCGGTCGATGAAGCGCGGTCCCTCGCGACGCTGAACCACGCGCTGGATCGCGGCATCAGCCTGCTCGACACGGCGGACGTTTACGGCCCGGAGGCCAACGAGCGCCTGCTGGCGCGGGTGCTGCGCGAGCGCCGGGACGAAGTCGTGCTGGCGACCAAATGCGGGATCGCCTACGCCGACCCGGACCGGGCGGTCGATGGGCGCCCCGAGTACGTGCACCGGGCCTGCGACGCCTCGCTCGGGCGCCTGGGGAGCGACCGGATCGACCTTTATTACCTGCACCGGGTGGATCCGGAGGTGCCGATCGAGGAGACCGTCGGCGCCATGGGCGAACTGGTCGCCGCCGGCAAGGTCCGCCACATCGGCCTGTCCGAGGCGGCGGCGGAGACCATTCGCCGCGCTCACGCCGTGCACCCGCTGAGCGCGGTACAGATGGAGTATTCGCTGTGGACGCGCGGCATCGAGAGCGACATCCTGCCGCTCGCGCGCGAACTCGACATCGGGGTCGTCCCCTACAGCCCGCTCGGGCGAGGATTCCTGTCCGGCCGGATCAGCTCGCCGGACGATCTCGGCGAAGACGACTGGCGCCGCGACAATCCGCGCTTCCAGGGCGGGAATTTCCAGCGCAACCTGGAACTGGTGGAACAGGTCGCCGCACTCGCGCGCGAGCACGGCGCCACGCCCGCCCAGATCGCCCTCGCCTGGGTACTGCGGCAGGGCGACGATATAGTCCCCATTCCCGGCACGACGCGCCCCGAGCGCATCGACGAGAACATCGGCGCGCTCACGGTCGAACTCGACAGCGAGGCGCTCGAGCGACTGGAAGCGATCTTCAACCCGGCGGCCGTCGCGGGGGAACGCTACACCGAGGCGATGATGAAACTGGTCCGCAACTGAGCCTGCACCCGGGCGACCGATCACAAAACCCCCTTCCTCCCTTATAATCGCGCCACCGCAGCCTGCCCGTATACGGCCCCGAGCGTCCGGGCGATCACGCGCCAGCGCCACGGTTGCCATTACCCCTCAGCGTAGAACATGACCGGAGCGCAGGACATGGAATATCGCAGTACGCGCGGTGACGCCACCACCCACGGCTTCGCCTCCACCCTGCTTGCCGGCCTCGCGCCCGACGGCGGCCTGTTCGTGCCCGAACGGATCGAGCCGCTCGCGGAGGGGACGCTGTCGGGCTTCGTCGGCGCCGATTACGCCACGCTCGCACGCGAACTGATCTCGCTGTTCGCCGCACCCGACATTGAATCCGCTTCGGTCGCCGACAGTGTCGAGCGGGCACTCGCTGCGTTCAGTCATCCCGCGATCGCGCCGCACCGCCAACTCGATCAGGACCGTTGGCTGCTCGAGCTGTTCCACGGACCGACGCTGGCCTTCAAGGACTACGCCCTGCAGTTCGTCGGCGAGCTGATCGAACAGCAACTCAAGCGCGAGGACCGGCACGCCACGGTGATCTGCGCGACCTCGGGCGATACGGGCGCCGCCGCCGCGGCCGCGTTCGCCGGGCGCGAGAACATCTCGGTGGTTGTGCTGCACCCGGCAGGTCGGGTCTCCGAGGTCCAGCGCCGACAGATGACCACCCTGCCCCACGACAATGTCGCCAACTTCGCGATCGACGGCGATTTCGACGATTGCCAGGCCATGGTCAAGGCGCTGTTCGTCGACCCGCAGGCGGCGGCGCTCAACCTGACGGCGGTCAATTCGATCAATTGGGCGCGCATCACCTGCCAGGTGGCGTACTACGCCTGGTCGTCGCTGCGCCTCGGTGGCGGCGGACCTGTCAATTACATCGTCCCGACCGGCAACTTCGGCAATATCCTCGCCGCTGATGTAGCCCGCCGGCTCGGCTTCCCCGTCGGCCGGCTGGTACTGTCCTCGAACGACAACGACGTCCTGCCGCGCTTCTTCGAGACCGGCCGCATGGAACGCCGCGAAACACGACAGACACTCTCGCCGAGCATGGACATCCAGGTCTCCAGCAATTTCGAGCGCGCCCTCTGGTTCGCCGCGGAAGGCGACACGAAGGCTGTTGCCGAATGGCAGCGGGCGCTCACCGAGGACCGCGCGTTCGACATCGACGCGGGCACGCTCGCCCGCCTGCGCGATTGCTTCTCCGCGGCGCGCTGCAGCGAGGCCGATGCGCTGGAGGAAATGGCACGCACCTGGCGCGAGACCGGAGAGATGCTCTGCCCGCACACCGCCACGGCGGCACACGCCGCGCGCACGCTGAACCTCGAGGGCCCGGTCGTGGTCGCCGCGACCGCCCACCCGGCCAAGTTCCCGGACGCCGTTCGCCAGGCGACCGGACACGAACCGCCGCGACCGGAACTGCTGGAAGCGGTCATGGAGGCCCCGGAACGCTACCGCCACCACCCGGCGGACGCGGATGCGTTGCGCGATCTGCTGCTTGCCGAAATCCGGGCCTGAATCAGCCCACGGCCGACCAGGGCCAGGATGCGGATACGCGTGTTTCAGGGTCCTACCCAATGCGCGTGAGGCGGGAGCAGGACTTGGTAGGAGCGGGCTTGCCCGCGAACCGTTTCCCGCAGCCACAGGGGGCCGGGCAGTCGAAACGGTACGGCTGCGGTTGGGCGCCATCGATACACGAATGAAAGCTGCGAGCCGGAGCGGTGATCGTCGGCGAAGAGCGGTTCGCGGGCAAGCCCGCTCCTACAGTCGTGGTTTTCGGCCTGGCGACTACCGCGCCGCGTGGTCCCGACACGGTATTGCGTCATCAAGAGGTGTCTTGACGAACGGTCTGACGTTTGAATCGATTCTTTGCCGCCGTTACAAGCATAATTTTTCCGCTGTAGACGGCTTATCCCCAGCTAACGAGGTCTATCCCCCCCCTGGTACGGGCCGGTTACAACCATAAATTTGCCGAATATTCAGCGTACAACCATAAAGCTTCCGCGCGAATAGGCCATTGATTATAAAGCGTTCTCTGCGGCCTGGCGGCCGACTAGCGGGTAGTCGGCGCCGGCCGCCTGGCATATCGCGGAGTTATTACCGGTTCACGCGCGCGCCGCTTCGCGGCACAACCACTAAAACCGAGACGGAGCCTGCCGCCGATACCCGTGACCCCGAAATCATCAACTGACGATCAGGGGACAGCTCGAAGTGATGGAAAGCGGACAACTGAACCCGGCGCCGACAGCGCAGGCCAGTAACTACCTTGCTGGCCCTTCTAGACCGGGCCTATACGGCCGCGCCTTCGGCGGCGTGCACCGGGGACTTACGGGTTGACCTTTTGTCGCCCTGTCGCGCGATACGGCACAGGGCCCGTTTCTGTCAGATCCAGTTGGTATCGGCGAGCGTCCAGAATCTCCAAAAGCTTGGCCTCGTCCTGCCGTCGGCATTGCAACCTTCCATCAATTTCCTTAAGAACCAGGCCGTGATGCTCCGCGAGCTCTTCGACCCGATCTTGTCGGATTTGTTCTAGGTCGTTTCGCGTGGCGATCGAGGCGGCCATTCTGGCCATCTTCGGATGTTTGGCGATATCTTCTTGAATCCGGCTGAAATCCACGAAGGCCACCTTTTGATGGATTTCCTGCACCTTGTTTGCCGCGGCCCCAGCGACATGCTCCACGATATTTGCCAAATACTCTACCGACCTAACCTTCAGCATGAATATGTGCTTATCCGTGATTATGGCATCGAACTCACGGTCCAGCTTGAGGACATCTTCCTCGACCATGCGCAAGGAGTCATCTGCGAGACGCATCAGCTTATTACGGGCCGCGAGCGTACCCTTGAGTTGTGTACCCTTTTTAATGCCCACTGCCTTCCGGCCCTGGCTGTCGTAAAATACACCGAAATAATAATCGATGTCGTGCGCGCGCTGTTGCGCATTTGCCATATCGCTGAACTCGCCCGCATCGAAGATCGCGGACAACTCCGTTAGATAGTCGGTATCACGCGGCGCGTACACCGGTCTCCGATCACCGTAATCCTCAGAAATGTCGTGCAGTTCCCAATCGCCATCGAGTTGCTCGAACGCGGCCACTGTCGCGCCGATCACATCCTTTAGGGCATTTTTAATCTGGGCATCTGTAGCCACAAAATACCGTTTCCCGCTGCTCCGGAGTGCCACGGCGAAGTTCACATCTTGAATGTTCCGGAGATCGAATTCGTCTTCAATCATCTGTCACCTGATCCACTAGAACGTTCCCGCCGAGACGCCACCCTTTGAGAGATGCCCCCGACTCCAGATGGTGACGCTTCGAGAGAACAGCGTAAGTGACTAGACGGGGCCTACCTCCTGCGGCTTGTGTTCCCGAAACTGCTTCCACAGTAAAAATTCTGTACCCGCACATAGCGAAAAACAAATTCATATAATGAAGGCGCATATGCCAGAAAAGGAACAACACAAATAGAAGTGCCATGAATATCGCGAGTAGATCTCGATATCCACCCAGATTCGCATCAAAAAGCGGGATGAGCATTGCAAACAGATAGGTCAACAAGTGTTCTCTCTGGTCCTTGGCCGAATGGATTGTGATCGTTTTATAGTTTTTTTGCTGTTTAGCCCGCCGGAAAAACATCCATAGCAGGATCGTGGGCAATAGGAAAATTGCGATGCACGCCGGCACCCAGACCTTGTCCGGAATCGCCTCCACTCCCCTGATAGCCCAAAGGAGGAACACTGGACTTAAACTGGACCAAACGAGAAGAAACCGGACGCCACCCAGGCCTTCTTCAACTTTGTTCGTCATGACGTCCCTTGTGCTCTCGTTTCTTTATGCTTTCCTGAGCGCCCTTCTAAGGGCGCATCAGCCCCACCTTTATCAACAATGAGACGATCGGTCACGCGCTTCTCTGCAGGAACGGGATCGGCGTTCCGCTTACTTCACTATTCGAAGAGTTGGCCGGGATCTATCTTGACGGGAATTTTGTGCTTCGCCGAGCAAACCGTCCACAAGCGCCGAAATCTCGTCCGTAGGCAGGCTTAGCTCTTTTGCTACATGATCTCTAGAAAGTCCGTCTTTCCAAAGAGACTCAAAAACCTTTCTCCATACTGCCGACTCCTCTCGCTCTATCGGGTTCGGCTCGTTTTTTCGGTATCCGCGCTGGCTCATCTGTTTACAAAGTTCCCTGTAATGCCAATCCGATATCACACCGGCCTCGTATGCTGTCCGCGCAAGCGCGGTAACCGAGACACGCCAACGCTTTTTGCCAGAGATCAATTGCTCTACGGAGCGTACACGCGGCATGTTGGATACGAAGTCGTCTCGAGGCACTAAGAAGCACGACGCAAATTGGTCCGCCTCTCGCTCGACTTCGCGACCAATGGTTCCACCGTGCACGTGCATCACTAGATGCCCGAGTTCGTGCGCGGCATCGAAGCGGCTTCGCTCGGCCGATTTAATAGTGTTCAAAAATGCGTATGGTACTTCGCTTCTCCAAAACGAGAAGGCGTCTAAATTTTTATTATCTTCGGAAAGGGAAAATACCCGGACTCCCTTGGACTCGAGAAGCTTTACCATATGCGGGATCGGCTTGGAGCCGATCCCCCAATGTCGTCGTAAAGCGATTGCTGCGCTTGCGGGATCTTCATCTCGGAGGTCTAGAAGATCAGGTGCCGGCAAATTAAATCGTGCGGTAACCCACTGATCGAAGAAGTGACCGACTTCACCCGCGGAAAGAGCCGAGTCGCGCTGCCGGGCCGTTAGAGAAGACAGACTCCGAAAGCTTACTGCTTCCGCCGTAAGCTCCCCACAATCTCCCAGGTAGAAGAAGCTCAAAGGGAAGGCGAGCACATTAGCGAGCGCGCGCAACGTCTCTTCTTCCGGCTCTTGCGTCTGCCCCTTTTCGATTCTCGTCAGCGTAACCTGCGAAATCCCTGCCCGTTCCGCTAGACTCTTCTTGGTTATCTGCCTCCGCTTCCTTGCGAGCTCCAGTCGGCTAGGGCTGAACATTAGTACCTCTACTTTTTAGACACCGGGACGTCAGCATCGTCGATATCTTCGTATGGTGTTCTGGGACTTGGAACGGCTTCAAAGTTTTCGTTCGCGACGAAAATTCGCTGTGAGAACTCCTCGAATTGGTCCCCTTCGAATTCGGTTGGGCGTGAGACCTCGACGCGGACGGCGGATTCATCGGCAGCGACGCAAACCACCCACACTGTGGGCGTCCGACCATGGGCGCTCACAGCCGAACCGAATAACTCCCCTTGCGCCGCTGCGACCAGCTGACGACACGCAGAGCCCTTTCCGGAGATCGCACGGGGGCTTCGTGTGACGTCGCATGCAGCATCAACATTCTGAAACAGGAGCTGGACACCGAGGCCGTCATGGACAGTCGACTCGAGATTCTCAGCGCGAGAAAGGCGCCACCCTTCGGGCAGGAGACGCATGCGCATCTCTCTAAGGCCAAAATGGTATGACAACCAACCAGGTGCGCTCGCTGCATCGACAGATAGGGCTTCATTTCTTCCCGCAACTGCTGCCCTAGCAATTCCGAGGACTGCTTCCCTTGAAAGCCCAATTCCAGCCAGCGCATGCGGAACGTCGTGCTCAGAGTTAATGATCGAGGGAGACGATGGATCCATTGGTCAGTCCAAGTGTTAATTTATTCGACCTACATTGTAGGTGCGAAAAATTAACACCGCAACCCTGAAGCGGGCCCTAATATTCCAGCCCGGAGCGCCGCCATCCCCGCGGGTTTCCTCACCGAGGACGGACCGAACGGGGAAAAGCGCTGGCAAACCTCCGGCCACCCAGGGCGTCACGGTCTTGCGCGGCTAGTGAATCATCGTGCCCTCGATTTTACGCTTCGCCCGGCCGGTGGGATTTTCCGGCCAATTCACCGAACCGGGCCGGGCGCGCCCTGTGTACGGTATCCAAGGTGGTGAGTGGCCACGGACACCGGTGGACGTACCACGTTCAAAAAATGACCCGGGTGGCCGCGAGCAGAATCCAGAGCCGAACAGCGGCGACGCCCCCGAAAAACTTCGCGAGCCATGCCCAGGGGGTCGCAGCGAAGCGGCGCGAGGAATAATCCGGTCCTGTGGTTGCGTGCATATTTAGTGAGAGTTATATTTTTGGATATGGTACAGGACATAGCCAAAGAGAAACTGACCGAACTGCGCAAAAAGCTCGGGCTAACCCAGGCCGAGCTGGGCCAGCTGGTCGGCGCCCACACGGTCACCGTAAGCCGGTGGGAGAGCGGTCATGCGGATCCCTCGCCGTACCAGCAGGCGCTACTCGAGGAGTTCGCCCAGGCGGCCCAGAAAGAAGACTTCGGCCGCACGATCAAGAACCTGGTCATTGGGGCTGGCATCGCGGCCGCGATTTACACCTTGTTGAAAGCTGCGCGTGAAGGCTGAGGGGATGCGAACAATGAACAACGTCGGGCGGGAGCCCGGCAACCTTCTGCTCCGGCCCGCATCGCTCGCCTACCGCTGGGATGTGGTGGCTGCGCCCGGTCAGGTCATGGATACCGTACCGTTCCGCGGCACGGGGGGAAGTTCCCTCGGAAGTGTTTTCCAGGAGCGCGACGATCCAGTGACTCGAGCTCGGTACCTATGAACGCTAATGCCGCTTCGCACTTTTACCGAGAGCGGGCGGCTGCTTATGAGGCTTTTGAGGCCCTCCAGGAGGCCATCGAGGCCCTGCAGCGAGCAATCACTGCTGACACCGATTGCCCGGCGCTGGTTCATGCGCTCCCGTACCAAAGCAAAACGGAGACGAGCGAAGCCGCTGGCATATCGAGCTGGAATGAACCGCCTCTGGAAGGACAAGCCGCGCGCGACCATGCGGCCGCCGAACTCGGGCGCCTGTGCTGCCATCCCGACCAGGATCCAAAGACCGTCACTCGCGCGCCCGGCGTGCTCGCGGCATCGCCCGAGACGCTGGACGCCGCTGCGGCGGTCAACGCCGCCAAAAACGCCTTCTGGGAAGCGGCGCAGCAAATCTCTCCGCGACAACCAACGCGCGCCCGCGAATTGAACGACATGATCCCGCGCATCAGCCTGATGCAGGCCCGGCGCGAGATCAGCATCTGGGACGAAAAGCCGATGCGGGTCCACTTCACCTGGGCCGGACGCACAAGCTCGACGCGGACGCTGACTGCAGGAATGATGGATGGCGAGCTCGCGAAGCGGCTGCTCAGCAGTTCTCACAAGGGTTACGAACGCCCCGAATGGGAGTCGCTCATCCAGCAGTGTCGCGAGCGTCTCGCGGAACTTCCCGAAGATGAGCCTGTGGCCGTCCTTAACGTAATGGCGCCACACATACGTGCCCACCTGTATCTGCCAAATGAGCTGGGGCACGGGCCCGAGCGGAAGATGATCGCGACTCCGCTGCCGCTGCTGTATCCGGACGACGACCGCGGGCCGGCGGCGATCCAGCCATTGCCCGCCTTTGACCCTGGAGCGCAATCGGGCACACCGACGAGCCGACAGCTGGAGGACGAGCCCTTCATTCCCCACCTGCGGCTGTTCCGGTACCGCGACCATTCAGCCACCGAAGCCTCGGGGTAAAGGGGACGGCGGCGACCCCGGCCACTCATGACGGGTGCAATTGACGCTGCGCCCGCCGGAGCCTACGCTTTTTCTCAACAAAGCCCGCCGGGGCTATGCCTCGTCGCAGGTACCCTCAAACAGGCGGGTTGCTTACAAGCTCAGGGGGCGTCGGGGCAACCTCGACGCCCCTGTCATTTTCCGGCGCCATCTCCGACGCCTCGCTCGGTTCAGTCGTCTCTGCCCCGGGCCCCGCCCCTAGACGACAATCCCGTACTCGATGCGCCCGAGCAGCTGTTCGACGGCCTGGCCGCCGATTTCCCACCGCACAAGATCAATCGGCCGATACCAACCCAGTCCAAGGGCCGGCCGCACGACCCACCTCGAGGCGCGCTCGGGATCACCGAGCACCTCCTCCGCCCGACAAAGCACGCGAGCAGCCCGCCACAGACGTTCTGACTCGCTCGGACGCAATCGTCCCGTGCGCTTGCGGTGGGCGAGCGATCGCGTCCCGATCGCCAGGGCCGCACACAGGTCCGCGCGTGCGAGGGGAAATCGCTCGCTCAAATGCGCCACGGCACGCGCGTCAAAGCCCCGCTCGACGGCCCGTATTACATCAAGCGTGCCAACGCTGTCGGCACCGATGGCCTCAGGCCCGCCCATGGCTGCGACGATCGCTGCATCGCTGATTGGCAACGGGCTACTCATGCGCCTGCCCCGCGATCACGGCGCCACCGTGGTTTGACCCCGACTGCTGAGGGGGCGCCTCCACATGGGCCTCGCGTATCATCTGCTGCCTGTGCCGTCGCAAATACGCCTGCACCTCCCGTCGCCGCAGATCGCCGGGACAGCACCCGGCCACCTCCCGCAGGTTCCGATCCGAGGGATAGACCTCTCGCTCCCGGAGCTCGGCGCAAGCGGCGACGATGTTTCTCACGCGCCGGGCCTTGCGCGCCGCCGCTTCCAGGCGCCGGCGCTTGCGGAAACGCCGCACAACGCGATCGTATTCCTCGGGATAGTGATACTTGAACGACATCGGCCGGACATTGGCCTCGGCCGCGACCCGTGCCGCGCTCGGCACGCCCGCAAGGGGGATTGAAAGCACCCGCTCGATCTTGCGCTCCAGGCGCTTCAGCTGGCGCTCGGTCAACGCCTGGCGCTCATAAAGCCCCGGGCGCGGCTGCGGGCGGATCGGCAACGACTCGAGCAGCGGATAACTGTCGAGCAGCATGTGGTCGACCGGGACATAGGTCCGATACGAGATCTCCCATACCGACGGGGGCGACGGGCGAAACGCCCCGTTTTTCCACTTGCGCATCACGTCCGGGGCTACGCCGAGCGTCGCTGAAGGATTGAAACCGCGACTGACGAGTTGGTCGGCGACGACCTCCACCCACCTCCGGAAGTGCTCGATCTCCAGATCCCGGCCCACCGCGCAGGTTCTCGCGATGAGCTGTTGAATCCCGCCTGCGATCCACAGCTCTCGGCCATCTGGTTGCGGCAGGCGCCTGACGTTGTGCTCCCGACTGATCAGGCTGGCCTCGCAACACCGGCATATCGACAGGAAGGGCCGTGTCGGAAGCGTCGCCTGGATCTGTCCACAGGCGTCACAGCAGGTCTTGAGGTAGATCCCGTGGTGGGGACAGGCCTGTACGCCTTTGAGCGTCCACAGCAGCCGGTGATAGGGCCACTCGGCGTCTGCGGCCCAGCACTCAGGGCACCATGCCAATTCGGTACGTACGAGGTAGTTCGGTTCCCAACCGAAGAGGGGCGACCACGCATCCAAGGTCAGGCGCCCATGGCCTTCCCTGGCGGCACCCGCGTCCAGCGCCCGGGCCGTTCGCCTTGCGCTCCGGCCGGTACCGTTGATCGTGTGGGCCGTGCAATCCTGCGTGGCCGATTTCCCGTGCGCCTGCGAGCCGAAGACCTCGGTAACGCGGCGAGCGAGCACCCGCGGCCCCATCTGCTGGCGGTGCGCAATCCGCGTCAGCAAGCCCGTCAGCGATTCGATATCGCCGGTGCCATCGCCCCTGGGCGCGATCGGGCGGATGCTCGGCGCATGCGGGACGCGGGGGTCGCAATCGGCAATCGCAATGGAATCCACGGCGCCTACTCCCAGTTCGGTGAGGTGTCTTTGGCGTGCCGGCGTGCATGGGGAATACCTGGCCGCGACCTGGGCTTCTGGCGGCACTGATCGGAGCCGGACCTCGCGGATTGGTCCTTCTTCGACAGGCCATAGACACCCCAGCGCTCCGCATCGTGGAGAGCGATTTCCGCAGCCATTGCCCGGAGGTCGTCCTCGTTGCGACGGGCCGACCAAAGTTGCTCGAGCGTGAGCGTGGCGCTACCCGCCTTGTAAGCCCGATAGGCTGCTCTGTAGAGCCAGCTCGACAGTATCCCGACACAGCCGCACGCACCCCAATGGAGTTCCCAGGCATGGCGGTCAATGTTGAAGGTGACCGGGAGCTCGGCCTTGTCGACGATGTGGGCGAAAATATCCCGGAAGACTTTGACGCCCGCCTTGTCCGGGTAGTAGGGCGTGAACCGGACCAACTCGACGCGACGGGATATCTGGCCGCTGTAGCGCAGCATGTCCTCGGCCTCATAGGTGCCGACCAGGATGATCGGGACGTCCACGTTGGCCCGGTGCTGCTTGATGACGTCCAGATTGGATGCCTTTACGCGCCCCGTCGGTGAGGCCCCGATGTGCTGGCACTCGTCGATCACCACGGCCGGCGGCCGACGATCATTCAAGGCTGACTCGACCACACCTCCGAGCTCATCCGCGCTCACCGCTCGGTTGGCGATCGGCCGCGTCGCTCGACACATGCTCTGGTCAGCACGTGGGCGCAGGGAGACTTTGTCCGTGGCCCCGATCTCACCCATCGCTTCCAAGAGCTCGCGGTACATGATCTTCCAGCCGAACGGTGTGCCCTTGGCAACGGGCGCGCTGGCTACGACAAGAGGGCTCAAGTAGCGGCTTCCACCATCACGGTCGCAAAATGGCTCCATGACTTGCCGCACGTACTCGATCAACGTGGTCTTGCCCACACCGCTGGGCCCGACGATGACCAGGATCGAGTCCTTCTCGGCCAATTCAAGGTGTTCGAGCAGGGCGGCCTCCGTTTCTCTAAACACCGGATGCTCGACGACGATCCGCCCAAGCGCATTGAGCTGCGTTTGCGAGACAGCCATCACTTCAGTCTCGTCGCGGAGAACGTGGACGTCAGGTGCGTAGGCCGATCGTCGTGATCCTCTCCTCTTTGGCTCGCGCCTTGGGGCTGGTCGTTTGGAGTGATCGACTCCGGGATTCCGCCCGGGCGGTCCGTGAAACGGGCGAGCCCCGCCTCGGTCTCCCGAATCTTGCGCGCGAAATCGATCCACTTGTTGGTCGGGTTGCGATACTGGCGGCCCGAGTTGCGGGCCCTACCGGCGACCTCGATCATCAGATGCCGAACCCGGCGTTCTCGTGCCTGCCGCAACAGATCGCTGGTGGTGACGCACTCGTACCACTGGTCGCGGATGTAGGCGTACACGTAGGTCGGATCGTAGGGGTCGTACCGGACCGGCACGGAGTCACCGTTGTGGTTCGTTGCCGCGACACCCATGGGGCGGTACTGCAGATGGTTCACCCGGATCTGGCCCTGCCGAATCACCCGCGACTCCCCATCCACTGCAGGGAGGGTGAGGATGAAGAAGTGCATGTCGTACTGGATGTGGACGTTATTGGGGGTGCCGGTCTCGGCGAGCGACTCCCGAAACAGCCGCGACGGTGTGTCGTGTATTCCAGTATGCCGGCGCTCCGGATAGACCTGGTGCAGATATTCCTCTAACAGGTCATCCAATGCGTCCGGTGTCCAGATCGCCTGCCCTTTCGGATCGTGACTCCGGCTCAACGAACGATCCAGGTCCCGGTTGGTGGTGCTGCCGGTCAGCTGACGTATAACCTCCTGTTCCGTCGTGCCGAACATGCTCTCGACGACGCTACCGTGGCGAGGGCTTCCCGGCGGTCGCCGGACGAGCTCGACCTCGAACCGAACGAGCAGCTGCTCCAGGTACAGCGAGTGAAACTCGCGCCCGTGGTCGACGATCATCCGCTGAGGAAGACGGTGATGCCGCCGCACGCACTCGCGCATCAGGATCATCAGCACCCTTACGGATGGATCTTCGAGGGTCAGGCAGTGAGCCAGGACGATCCGAGAGTAGGCGTCCTGCATTATGGACAACCAAGCCGTCCCTATGGACTCGCCGGTGATCGCCGAGACAAGCTCGACCGGCAGTACCGTGTGGTCGATGTGGGCCAACTCGAAGGCGCGATCCCCGTGGGGCGGCAGATGGGCGTCACCCTCCCGATCGTGGGGACTCTCCGGGCCAAGCTGGTATCGGGCTTTCGCGCCACTCCGAGCCTGTACAAGACGTCCCTGATCAAGATCAGCCGCCATTTTGCGATATCGCTCATAACTGACCGCTTCGACGACTGCGTCTTTAGTCCGGGAGAGATAGTCGACATAGGCCGCGCGCACGCTTCGGGCGCCGTTACGCCCGTAGTCCTCCCATAGTGACCGGACAAGTAATTCATGGGCCTCGGTCGATATTCGCGGCACGGCGTTGCCCCGCCGGTGCTCCATCCCCATCAATCCGCGCAAACCATCGCCATACTGCGTTGACGCTTGGGCGTAACGCCGCGCCCACTCCCTTAAGGTTCGTGTGGCGTTATAGTTCTCCGGCCACTTCTGCCCAGACTTCCACGCCTGCAGGGCGCGGGCACGGTGAACGGCGCGTTTAATCTGCTTTGGTGATGCTTGCCGGCGCAACGCGTCGATTCGGTCAACATCGCTCTTCGGCATCGCAAGGGCCTGCAATTCGCCGCACCGGATCAATGCTCCGCACGCCTCGGATGAAAGTGTTTGTATATCGCCAGCATCGTCCTGGAGCGTATAGGCGGACTCACCGGCATTGATTACCCGCCAACCGACACCCTGCCAAACCAGTTTTGCGCCTTTCTCCAAACGGACCTCCGCGGGCTCATCCCCTTGTCTCGACGACGCCACGAAGTGAGCGGCATCCGAATAGATGGGATCGGCGTAAACACAGACCTCCGGGTCATTGGGCAGCAAATCGTCCCAGAACCGAAAGTAAATCGCTCGATGGGCTATCGCGTAGCGGACGGCTTCGATACCGAATTCGTTATCTAGATCGGCTATTCTTAGGGTCTTGCGCTGCTCGACACGGCCCACGATCTCCTTGATCGCGTCACCTTGTTCCCCGGTGGGTTGCGTACGGAAATACTCCCAAAGATATCTAGCATTGCGCAGGAACCGGATGTCCGGTTTTTCAACCACGCAGACGCGATAGTTAACTCCCAGGTGGGAGGCCGCCTCCTCGCCCGCCGGGGACCTCCAGCCGGCCTCCTCATCGTAGGTAATCCGGTCGGGCCATTTGCAGGCGCGCTGCTCGGCCTGATTCGGGGTCGTCACCTCCACAAGGTCGATGCCAGCGTCATGAATGAGTAGATAGTCCGGCGTATGGCGACTTCCGGTGCGTCTGCCTGTTTTCGAGCGATACCGGAGCCTGACCGTGGTGGGTTGACAGTAGTAAGCGCGGACCCGCTCGTCCCACTCCCATTGAATCAGCGTGGCCAACTCTCCGTACTGGCTCTCGGCCTGCACGCTGCGTTGCATCAGGCGCGAGGGAAATTGAGCGGAAACATGGCCACGACTTCCACCCACTCGACGCACAGGCTGACCGCGGCAGATGCGGTCGACGAACGCACGCGCGCCTGTCGAGAGATTCAGGTCGTCGTACAAGTGCGATATTTCGCCGTCGTGAATGGACATATTTCTCCCCTGTGCAGCCGACGAGCGGCCGCGGCGCTATGGTTAGGCACAGGGAAACCTTGACGGGCGGGACGGGGATGTCAGAGACTAAACGTGTTCAGCGTGGGTCCCTAGCACCTGCGTCCGCCCGGAATCAGGTTCGCCTGGTTTCGGGCTTTTTATTGCGGTTACGACACGGTCACACCTAGCTCATAGCTCGGCCCTCCCGGAGCCCCTCTCCTGCTCCCGGCGCAACGCGGCGCGACGTGCGATGCTCCGAATCTGGCGTACCTCATCGTGGTCGAGGCAACGCAGTTCACGCACAAGTTCATTGGCTGCACGGAGCGTTGCCGGGGGAATATCTCTTGGGAATGAAGGCCGGTATGAGGACAATTGTGCCGCCTCACGCAGAGCGGCGAGTTCCTCGTTATCCAGCTGCAATACTTTGGCCACGCGATCCAGCTCGCCCGGCAGGAGCGCATTCCGGCGACCGGTCTCAACAGCAGACAGGGTCCGAGAGGGCAGACCCGCGGCCGCTGCTAAGCGTTTCTGTGAATAGCCTCGGTCGGAACGAAGGCATTGCAACTGGTGACCGAAAGGCGTCATTTGGAGCCACTCACTAGCGAATTATCTTGAGACTAAGTAACGAATGAATCACCTGTCAATTGGGCAATAATTCAAAAATTTGACGCATATCGTGTCTAGAGGAATGGCCCCATTAAGGCATTGGGACGAGTCCCATTTGAGGAGCGGGACAGTGGCGGGTATCCGTTTTATTCAGCTTGCGCACGGGATCCCAGACGAATAAACGGCACTGCATTCTCGTTATGAAGAATATGGCGGCTCACCACTCACCCGCGCGCGCGTTACATATCCATCAGACAGATAGCTCATAATGCCAGTGGCTGACCAAATCAGAATTGACCGTCCGACGGAGTCGGTCGAGCCATTCTCGCGGCGAAGTCTCATTGACATAGCGGCGTATTCCGCAGCCTAGATACAATGCCTTCTTGAGTTGCCCCAATCGGATTCCGCTCTTCGCTCAAAGAATCTGATAGAAATCCGAGAGGGTTCTTCCCGGCAAATGCTTGACCGTTGCAAATGCCGTCGAACTAATGCTTATGCGCCGCTTCGGCGTCGCGCTCTTGGTCGCGAATAATCTGTAACACGACCCGAGCGAATGCGTTTAATGTCTCGGGGCGCTCCAGCGTCTCCGATGCGAGCTTTTCGTGGTCGTTCATGCTATCGATGATGATCTGCTCGAGGACACCGGGATAGCGGCCCCTCATCATCTGGTCGTCCGAGTGGGTGCGTGCCTGATCACGAACCGTCTCATCCCTGCGGACCCGTTCTGCGAGATTCTGTGCCCAGTCGAGTTTGTCCCGGTCGTCGACCTCCGCACCGAATAGGTCGTTGAGGCGTTGGATAATCTCCGCCAGGCGCTCCTGCTTTGGGTCGCGGGCTTGACCGGATCCCACGTCAGTCCCCGGCTTTAGCGTGTAATCACCCTCTTCCACACCGAGCTGGATGCGGTGCTCGGCACGCTTGTTGAGCCGGTAGTGGCTCAGTTCCAGCTCGGACAAGTCGATATCCTCGTCGCCCAGCCGGCGGGTCTGGAGCAGGGGATGGAGGTGACGGGCGTAGACGCAGAGGGCTTCGAGTTCCCGATCGTCGAAGTGGATGACCTGTGACAGGAATTCGTAGATTCGTATGAAGCTCTGCAGGTCCTTGCGGAAGGTCTCCAGCGCGTCGCGGGTCTCGCCGGCCTCCTTGAGTTCGTGTTCGGCGCGCTGGGCGCCGGCGCGGTCGTCGCGGGCCTCCGCCTGTTTCTTCTCGTGTTGCCAGTGACGCACGCGCTCAGTGGCGTCCTCGTACTGAGTGCGGAAGCGCTGACGCGCGGGTTCGACCCAGTAGGAGAGCTTCGAGGATTTCGCCTTGTCGTCGAAGAACGCGAGGGCGAAGGCCTCGACCTCGTGCCACTCGAATATGCGGGCCTCGGTCAGCTTGCGCTGCAGGTCGTAGACCACGTTCGGGTCGGAGACGTCGGTCAGCTCGGCGGTGTTGTAGTAGGGCTCGAAGGCGGCGCGGATGTCGTCGGCGTCGTTGACGAAGTCCAGCACGAACGGGGCGTCCTTGCCGGGGAAGGTCCGGTTCAGGCGCGAGAGAGTCTGCACGCAGTCGACGTCCTTGAGCTTTCGGTCGACGTACATCGCGCAGAGCCGGGGCTGGTCGAAGCCGGTCTGGAACTTGTTGGCGACGATCATGACGTTGTAATCGTCGGTGTCGAACGCCTCGCGGTGGTCGCGGCCCCGGAGTTCGGGGTTGAGGTGGTGGCTCGTCTCCGTGACCTCCATGGGGATGTACTCGTCCGCGGGCACGCTGCCGGAGAAGGCGACCAGCGGGTGGACGTCCTCGTAGCGACTCTCGCGGATGTATTTCTCCGCGGCGAGTTGGTAGCGCACGGCCTCCTGCCGGCTGCCGGTGACGACCATCGCCTTGGCCTGGCCGTCGAGCAGGTGGCGCACGTTGGCGCGGAAGTGTTCGACGATCACCTCGACCTTCTGCTCGATGTTGTAAGGGTGCAGCCGCACCCAGCGCGCGAGCTTCGTCGAGGCCTCGCGGGCGTCCACCTCGTGGGCGTCGGCATGGGGGTGCGCGAGCTTCCAGGCGGCCTTGTAGGTGATGTAGTTCTTCAGCACGTCGAGGATGAACTCCTCCTCGATCGCCTGGCGCATGGAATAGACGTGGAATGGCTCGGGCTTGTTGTCCGGGCCCGCCAGGCGGTCGGCGTGGGGCGGGCGGCCGAACAGTTCCAGCGTCTTCGCCTTGGGCGTGGCCGTGAAGGCGTAGTAGCTGATCCGTTCCGTCGGCCGGCGGGCCTCGACGGCCGCGTCCATCAGCTCCTCGGCGCTGACCTCCTCGCCCTCCGGGCGTTCCACGCCCAGGATGCTCTTGAGCTTCGTCGCGGAGGAGCCGGTCTGCGAGGAATGCGCCTCATCGGCGATGACGGCATAGGTGCCGGCCTGCAGTTCCGGGTGCTCGCCGAGCGCCTCGAACAGCGCCGGGAAGGTCTGGATCGTGACGATGATGATCCGGGTACGCGATTTCAGCGCCTCCGCGAGCTGCGCCGACTTGCTCTCGTTGCCCTCGTCGCGAGTGATCGGGCGGACGACGCCGCTGGCGTGCTCGAACTGGTAGATCGTGTCCTGGAGCTGGGAATCCAGCACCGTGCGGTCGGTGACGACCACGACGGAATCGAAGCGCTTGTTGCCTTCGTCGTCGTAGAGCGCGGCGAGCTGGTGCGCCGTCCAGGCGATGGAGTTGGATTTGCCCGAGCCCGCGCTGTGCTGGATCAGGTAGCGCTGGCCCGGCCCCTCGGCCCGCGTGGTCTCGATAAGCCGGTTGACCGCCTCCCACTGGTGGTAGCGCGGGAAGATCAGGCTTTCCTTCGTGTGCCAGCGGCCATGGAAGTCCTGCCACTTCGTCTTTTCCAGGTGCAGGAAGCGCCCGAGCAGGTGCAGCCAGGCATCCGGGGCGAATACCTGCTTCCAGAGGTAGTCGGTGGCGTAGTCGTCCTCGGAGGCGGGCGACGGATTGCCGGCGCCGCCGTCGGACGTGCCCCGGTTGAAGGGCAGGAACTTCGTCTCCCGGCCCTGCAGGCGCGTAGCCATCGCCACGGCGGACTGGCTGACGGCGAAATGCACCAGCGCGCCGCGCTTGAAGGTCAGCAGCGGCTCCGCCTTGCGCGTCTTCGGATCGGTCGCCGGCCGGTCGCGCTGGTACTGGCGGATCGCCTGCTCGACCGCCTGTTTGAACTCGCTCTTGAGCTCCAGCGTCGCCGTCGGCAGGCCGTTGACGAACAGCACCAGGTCCAGGCGCGGGTTGTACTCGCCCTCGCGGCAATGCGGCGAGTACGAGACCTCCGGCACCACGCGCAGCCGGTTCGCCCGGTACTGCGCCAGCGCGTCCTCGTTCATCCCGTGGTCGGGGCGGAACGAGCACAGCGTCACCCGCGCGCCCGGTACCTTGAAGCCGTGGCGCAGCACCTCCAGCGTGCCGGCCTTCTCCAGCTCGCGGGCAGTCTTGTCGAGCAGGACGGTCTCGGGATCATGCGGGTTGTGGCGGCAGAAACGTTCCCACTGGTCCGGGTGGGCCTCGCGGTAGTAGGCGAGGAGGTCTTCGGGGTAGAGGGCGCGCTGGCGGTCGTAGTTCGCCGAATCGCCGGCATGCCAGCCGGAGACGGCAAGCTGGTCGATAATGTCCTGCTGGAATTGCTGCTCCCTGGCATCAGCCATATGACGCTCCCTCTTCCGCCGCGCACGGTAACTCCAGTTCGTCCGACGACATCCGTTGAACCCAGTTGCGCACGTCGATTTTCCCAGTAACGGCCGCTGAAATCGTGGCGTGGCGTCGCTCCCGAAGCAATTCGATTGACCGGTTCGCGGTATGCATCAGCGTTTCATACTGATGCTGGCGCTCCGAAATCCAGTCCACGATTTCCTTCTGCTCATCAATGGGTGGAGTGGGAACGAGAAGCTCACGGACAACGTACTGACCAATGTTCAACATCGAACTGCTTGCGCCGGTTGCTTCGAATTCGATCTCCCGTCGCGGGTGTTGGGTCTGAAGGTATGCGGAAAGAAACGCTGGAATGCACGCTGTTTCATTCAAGCGAATGCGATAGAGTTTGTCGGACACCATGAGGCGGTCATGGTCGCGTTCGACGACCGCGGCACTTCCGACGAGCTCGCGCGTGTTTGCCCTCGATACCAAGAGGTCGCCAGCGCGTACGGTTAGCTTAGAAATGCCTTCCAGTTCTTCCGGTAGCCGCTTATTCTCGTTCGGGCGAAACATGCCGCCGTTAACCGCTCCGACTTTTAATACCGCCCAGTCACTGTCATCTCGCGCAGGTGTGTTCTCGCACTGGGGGCTCCAGCCCTGCTCGAATTCCCGGATTAGAAATTTCGCTTTCGTCAGACGCCAGTGCTCGGGGATAGTCGGGAGATCCGAAATTTCCGTTTCGCGTTTTGGCGCGATCGGGTCGAGCCCCTTGGTTACGCTGTCGGCTAGACTTGTATGAAGTTCCTCTTTGAGTAGAGCGATAAGCCGCTGCTGTTCCTCGATAAGCGCGTCGATTCGGGCGGTTTCGTGGTCGAGGAAGTCGGCGATAACCGTTTGTTCTGTAAGAGGCGGCTGTGGCAAGTAAGTATCAGATAAATCCTCTTGCGCCACGCTGGGCAGAGCAGTGTTGGTCGATATGCGCCCAAATGGAATGATCGACCCTGTATAAAACAGAAATCGCGGGTCAGTATTTCGATGAACTACTGTGTAGAACATGGTGTCCACAGTCCAAAAGGAGCCGGACACCAGAAGCGGACGATCTACGGTTCCCTTTCGACCGAATAGAACGGACTCGCCGCTATAAAGGTAAGCGGATGACCGAGCGAATTCGCCACCTGATCCAATTACTGGGTAGGGGCCGGCCGTTTCTTCGACCTCCTTGTAGTCCCGACCATTACGGACTGTAGCGAGTCGCTTGAGGGGGACGGCCCACCAGTGCTCGGGTAGCTCACCGAGATAGTCAATAGAGGGTGCCGAGTATTGGGGATAAGCGGGGAAACTCATGACTCAGCTTCCGTTTCCTCGACTTCGCTGCCGGAACGTTCAACTAGCTGATTGAGTTTGCGTCCGTCGTCGGCACGCCACTCGCGCCAACCATTCGCGTTTCGGAAGATAACCGCGCAAGCGGCCCCACTCGGGGACCGGAAAACATAGTCTCGAGCGAATACTGGGACGTTCCCATCCCATTCAAGGACGCCTTGTTCGACCAGACGTTCCCGTTGTCTATGCAGAGCGTCGGGTGTTGCAGCGTTCGTCGGTTCTGCAGCGCAGCGCGAACCCTTGAAGACGACCATGCCCTCGGAGGTGAGCGTTCCATTCGCGTTTGCACCACGTGCTCGGCAGTACACGGTCTGTGCTTTGTCGACCTGACCGGCACTAGGGAGAGCGTCGAAGACGGGGAAGCCCACCGTGCCGATCAGGATCTGAATGGTGTCCAGAATCTCTTCGCAGTCCGCCTGCAGGGGCGGCGGGGTGTGCGGGCGTGTGCCCTTGTTGCCGTTCTCGATCTCGAATCGGCCCGCTGATCGCGCGAACTCGATGGAGCGGGATTCCAGATACCGCGCGTGGGTGTCGGTCATAGTGTCCGTGAGCGAGACTACGATCAGGGCGCGGTCCCAGAAGGCCTTGTTCTGGTCGTGGCTGCCGAGACGACCGCCGACGTTGCCGCTCTGGCCGACGTAGCAGGAGGTGGAGCCGCTCGCATCGTCGGCGCTGAACAGGAAGTAGAGCCCGACCTGGCCGGCTTCGGGGAATTCCCGGAACCGGCCGAGCAGGCTGCGCGGCACGTCGAACAGGCGGATGGTGCGCGTCGTCAGTTCGGCGACGCGGACGCCGTGCGGGTCGCCGTCGGGCAGGAAGATCTGGATGGTTCTCGGTCGGGCGTTCATTCCGACTCCATCGTTCCAGGGCCACCCGTCGCCCCGCGCCAGAACGGATCGGTGGACCAGTCCGCGGGGAAGCCCATGTGGGGGCGCGATGGTGCGGGATGGCGTTCGAGCAGGGCCACGAGGCGTTGCGACCAGCGGCTGGACGGTGCAACGACCTGCATCAGCGCCTCGATGGTGGCGACGAACATGTACAGACGGCGTCTCGGGTCGACCTGTTGTTCGGGGTGCGCGGCACTGCCGGCGTCGATCCGGTGCGGGATCCGTGGCCAGGGACGCCTGATCCGGCGGGGTGTCTCGGGGCGGCTGCCGAACTCACGGTTCCACACGCGGCCGTGATGCGCGCAGGTGTTGCGCAGATCGGACATGGCGCGAAACCAGGATTTGAGCAGAGGGAATTTCCAGCCGAAGTGCTGCTCGATGCGCTGGGTATCGGCGGGCTGGCGGAGGTTCGCGAACAGGGTCGAAACCTCCTTGAAAGTCAGCAGCTCAACGGCCATCCAGATCGGCGGCTGCTGGGGCGCATTTGTGTATTTCGTCCGGTAGTGCGCGAGAAAGGTCTCGACCTCGCGGCCCTGGCCGGCCTGCTCGAGCTGGTTCAGCAACCACGCGTGGTTGTACCGGGTATCAAATATGCGGGGGTCCAGATAGCCGTGGGCGCCGTGGTGCTCGGCCAGCGTGTTCGCCAACTGGGCCCGGAGGGCGACTTCGATCCGCTCGATGGCGTCGAGCAGGAGCAGCCGGAGTTCACGGTCGAAGACGTACAGGTCGAGGATGTCCTCGAAAGAGGTGCCCGTCAGGAATCGGTGCTCGTCGAGGTCCGGCCGGTAGTAGGGCCGCGTGTAGGCCGAGAGCCGGAAATAGCTGATATTGGACAGGTAATGCCGGGCGCGCGCTTCGTCCGGGATTTCCAGGCCGCGCTCGCGGAGCGTTTCGAGGTGCTGATCGACCGTCTGGGCGGGTTTTCGGAAGTCGTTCATGGACGGCCTCCGGACACAAAAAACCCGCCAAAGTGTGCTTCCGTGAGAGGCATGGCGGGTATGTTGGTAACTACGTTATAACGCCCATGCCCGTACGTCAAATTCGGCCTCGGTGCGCGTGTGGGCGCAAAGGCGTCGAGACCCGGGCGCTGGCAGCCCTCCAAAGAGAAAAGTAACCCGCCGGTTTGAGGGTGACGGCGATCGCAGAGTCTTGGCGGGTTTTGTCCTGCCGGATTCTGACGGTGGCCGCGCCGGTCGGCAAGCCCGCGCCGGACCGTTGGGCCGCGAAGCCCATTCCTGGTGGTTACAGCCCCCATCACGCCGACAACTCCTCGATCATCCGCTTGATCCGGTCCGTGCATTCGCGCAGGTCGGCGTCGATCTCTTCCAGCGGCCGGGGCGGCTTGAATTCGTAGAAGTGGCGGTTGAACGGGATCTCGTAGCCGACGATGCCGATCTCGCCGTCGTGCGGGTCACGCTTACTCTCGTCGATCCACGCGTCCGGGACGTGCGGGCGGACCTCGCGCTCGAAGTAGTCGTGGACGGATTCGCCAAGCGGGACGTTCTCCTGGTCGCGCAGGTCGGTGTCCGGTTCGCGGTTGCCCTTCTTGTCCGTGCAAGGCGGGGCGTTTTCGTCGCGCTCGGACAGGGCGTTGAGGATGGCTTTGCGGACGGGCGCGCGGGGTTTGAGGCCCTCGGCCTTGAGGGCGGCGTCGAGGTCGCCGGCGAAGGTGTCGCGGTCGGTGACCGGGGCGTCGGCCGTGAGGCGGCGGCACGCGGCCTCGATTCGCTCGCGCTCGGCGTCGTCCAGTTTCTGGAGAGGTTTCTCGTCCGCGAGGCGCTGGATGCGTTCCTCGCTGGCCTGGAAGTTCAAACGCAGTGGGCGCTCGACGGTGATGCGGCGGTAGCCGAAGGCCTCGGTCGGGAAGACCTTGCTCTGCTTGCTCTCTTCCATCCGGCCGTAGAGCTGGACGGCGGCGTCGATCTGCTTGTCGTCCAGCCAGCGGCGCTTGCTGCCAAGGGACTTGCGCATCTTCTCGTAGTCGTTGACGGCGTTGATGAGCTGAACTTTGCCACGGCGTTCTTTCGGCTTCTTGTTGGAGAGGACCCAGACGTAGGTTGCGATGCCGGTGTTGTAGAACATGTCCGTCGGCAAGGCGACGATGGCCTCCAGCAGGTCATTTTCCAGCAGGTAGCGGCGGATCTCGGACTCACCGCTGCCGGCGCCGCCCGTGAACAGTGGTGAGCCGTTCAAAATAATGCCGATGCGGGCCGGGCCATGCTTCGGCTCGGCCATCTTGCTGACCTGGTGGAGCAGGAACAGCATGGCCCCGTCGTTGACGCGCGGCAGGCCGGGACCGAAGCGGCCCTGGTATCCGCGCTCCTCGTGCTCACGGGTGACGGTTTTCTGCACGCCCTTCCAGTCGACCCCGAAGGGCGGATTGGCGAGCAGGAAGTCGAAGCGCTCGTCCGCGTGCTGGTCGTCGGAGAGGGTGTTTCCCAGCTTGATGTTGTCGATCCGCTGGCCCTTGATGAGCATGTCCGCCTTGCAGATGGCGTAGGATTCGGGGTTGAGTTCCTGGCCGTAAAGAGAGACATCCGCGCCCTCGCTGATCGAGCGGATGTAGGCCTGGCTCTCGGACAAGAACCCCCCGGTACCCGCAGCCGGGTCGTAGATCGAGACAATACTGCCGGGCTTGAGCCGCTCCTGCTGGCCAGTAAAAACCAGCGATGTCGTCAGATGGACCACATCGCGAGGGGTGAAGTGCTCGCCGGCAGTATCGTTCGAGGCCTCAGCAAACTTGCGGATCAGCTCCTCGAAGACCACCCCCATCCCGAAATTGTCCAGCCGCTCGGGGCTGAGGTCCGTACTGGCAAAACGCTGGACAACCGCGTACAGGATGTCAGCGGCCTCCAGTCGATCCACAAATTCTTCGAACTTGAAGTAGTCGAATATTTCCCGGGCTTCCGGGCTGAACCGTTGGACGTAGCTGAGCAGGTCCTGCCGGGTCTGCGTGTCGGAAAGTGAACTCAGGGTGAGCTTGGAGGTATTGTAGAACTGCTGCCCCGAGGCCTTGTGCAGGAGCTTGTGTTGGACGCCCTCAGGCCGGTCCTTGTGCTGCTCGGCGGCCCTGCGAACCTGGTCACGGGTTGGCTCCAGAACACACTCGAGCCGGCGAAGGATAGTGAACGGCAGGATGACTCGGCCGTACTGGGACTGCCTCAGATTGCCGCGGAGCAGGTCCGCGACCTGCCAGAGAAACCCTGCGAGGTTCTCCTGATTCATGCTCCCCCCTGATTTCAGTCGCCCCGGCCTGATAGGGCCTGCGCAGGGTAGCGAGTCTGGGCTAGTCGACGCCCAGTTGCCAAATGTGCTGGACGCACGCTTTGGAGCATGGCCGATTCAGGTGCTGGGCGTCACATCGACGGAATATTGCGAGGTGCGGATAGCCGGTCGATGCCCGCTGGGAGCGACCGCACTCAGTTTGATCCCGGACTTTGCGGAACGAGGAGGAACGAGGGGGAACGGAGATGGAGATAGCCCCCGCCGCCGCAAGGACGACGTTTCAGCCAAAGAACCAAGTCTCAGAGGCGACACGGCCACCGGATTCCTTCTTTGTGCCTGCCGGACGGTCTATGGGATGGACTGAATTACAAGCAAATGTCTGCCACGCGTTCATTACAAGCATAACGCTGCCGCGCGGCAAAGTTATGGTTGTAACGTCAGGTCGTGGATATAACGAGGGGGAAATGGTGGCCAGGGACAGAATCGAACTGCCGACACCGCGATTTTCAGTCGCGTGCTCTACCGACTGAGCTACCTGGCCATTGAGGCGGGTTCCGGGAAACGGCCCGGTCCGAAGGCGCGTATTACACCGGCCGCGCGCGGCGGCGTCAACCCACTTGCGGGTTGATTCCGGGCAAGTCGGCTGTATGAGGCGATCCGCCAAGGCGATCCGCGAGGCGGCGGATCGGCGCGGGCAGGCCGCCGGGGGCGTCTTCGGGCAAGTACCAGCCAGTGTCCGCGCCCTCGCGCGCGCCGTCGATAATCCCGGCCAGCAAGACCCGCCGCGGATGGATACAAAGCCGGAAATGCGTGAAAGCGTGCTCGACCGGTGCGAGCGGCTCCGGTTCAACCTCGCCCAGCCGCGTGGCCAGCCAGGCATTCAGCTCCGCGTCGTCCGCGAATTCCGGCAGCGACCAGAGCCCGCCCCAAATGCCACTGGGCGGGCGCCGCTCAAGCAGGATCGCGCCGTCTTCGCTACGCTGGATCACGAGTGCGATGGTCTCGCGTCGGGGGATTTCGCGTTTCGGCTTCGGGGCCGGGATGTCCGCGGTCCGCCCAGCGCGCCGGGCGCTGCAGTCCGTCGAGACCGGACAGGCATCGCAGATCGGCCGGCGCAGACACACCATGGCGCCGAGGTCCATCATCGCCTGGTTGTAGGCGGCTGTGCGCTCGGCCGGGGTGCGTTCCTCGGCCACGGCCCAGAGCGCGCGCTGCACGGGTGCACGCACGGGCCAGCCCTCGATGCCGGCATGACGCGCCAGCACCCGCTTGACGTTGCCATCGAGGATGGCGTGATGGCGACCGTGCCCGAGGCTGAGGATGGCACCGGCAGTGGACCGGCCGATGCCCGGGAGGGCGGTCAGGGCGTGCGGATCGTCCGGGACCTCGCCGCCGTGGTCCGTGGCTATGCAGCGCGCGGCATGGTGCAGGTTGCGCGCGCGCGCGTAGTAGCCGAGCCCCGACCACAGGCCGAGCACTTCATCGATGTCCGCCGCCGCGAGGGTCGCGACGTCCGGGAAACGCTGCATGAAGCGGTCGAAATAGCCGCGCACGGTCTCGACCCGCGTCTGCTGGAGCATAATCTCCGAGATCCAGACGCGGTACGGGGTTGCCGGACACTGCCATGGCAGGTCATGGCGCCCTTGACGGTCGTACCATTCGAGCACTCGCCGGGCGAAGTCGGCACTGGATGGTACGGCGCTCGGTTCGGCATCGTCGTTCATGGCGGTATCCGATCGGCCCTCTGGTCTTGGCGCCGGCAGTGTAACGTCGCGCGGGCGCTGCCGCCCTTGCCTTTCACACAAGCAGGTTTAGAGTGATGCGCTGCACGCACGGAGCTATATGATGCCCACGAAGTTTTCCCGCCTGCGCCGACTGCCGATCACGATCGGACGCGGCCTTGCCAATGCGTTCAACCCGATGGTCTGGCGCCGGCGCGGCCTGATCGCCGGCGGTGCCACGGCGCTGCTGGCGCTGGTGGTCGTGACCCTGGTCGTCGGCTGGTGGTGGAGCGATCCGCCGGATACCTTCGATCCGGCCAAGGAGGCGGAGGCGACTGCCGAACGCCACGACGAGGAGATCGTCACCGGCTACACCACCACCGTAACGCTGATTCACGCGGTCGATATCATGCTGCACAAACCGGGCGGCTACCTCTTCAACGACGTGATGCCGCCCGGTGTCCTGCTCGACAATGTGCCCGCCTGGGAGTACGGGGCCGTCATCCAGATGCGTGACCTCGCGCGCTCGCTGCGCAACGACATGAGCCGCTCGCAGTCGCAGTCGCGTGAAAACGAAGAGCTTTCACAGGCCGAACCGCGTCTCAATTTCAATGCCAATTCGTGGATCTTTCCGTCGACGGAGAGCGAGTACGAGGACGCGCTGGGGTACCTGCGCGAATACCGCGGGCGGCTTGCATCCGGCGATGCCAATTTCTACGCACGCGCGGACAATCTCCGCGGCTACCTGGAGACGGTCGGTCAGCGCCTGGGCGGCATCGTTCAGCGGCTGTCGGCGAGCGTCGGCGAATGGCGCGTAAATACCGATCTCGCCAATGACCGGGCGGCGACATCAGCCCAGCCACCGGGCCGCGAACTGCGCGAGGAAACGCCCTGGCTCCAGATCGACAACGAGTTCTATTACGCCCGCGGCGCGACCTGGGCGCTGTATCACTTCCTCAAGGCCACCCGGGACGACTTCAGCAGCGTCCTGAAGGACAAGAACGCCGAGGCGACGATGGATCAGCTCGTGCGTTCACTCGAGGCGGCCCAGCGACCGGTGGCGAGCCCGATCATCCTGAACGGGAACGGCTTTGGCTTCTTCGCCAATCACTCGCTGGTGATGGCGTCGTATGTCTCGCGCGCGAATTCGGCGCTGATCGATCTGCGGCGGTTGCTGGAACAGGGTTGATGGCACTTTCGCGGCGGTATCCGATGGAGGGTTCTCGCCAAGACGCCAAGGACGCCAAGGGCCGCAAAGAAAAGTCTCAAAATGTGGAAATTCGGGGCGCGTCAGGATCCATGTAGCCCGGATGGAGGCGGCAGCCGTAATCCGGGGAAACGTGCAACGCTTCGGGAGCCCCTTCCCGGATTTCGCCTTCGGCTCCATCCGGGCTACAGGCTGTAAATTCGAGCCCAACGCCGGCACGGTGGAAAATGCCGGCCCGTTTCCCCTTACTTCATTCTCCGCGGTCTCTGCGGCTCTGCGAGAACCCGCCTTTTCCCTCGTTCCCCGAGAGCCTACAACGGTTCGCGGCGAAGGCCGCTCCTACCGGGTCGTTGCGTCGGCATCGGGGTGGCGCCAGTCGCCGGACTTGCCGCCGCTTTTCTCCAGTAACCGGATATCGCTGATCGTCATGCCACGGTCGGCGGATTTGCACATGTCGTAGATGGTCAGCAGCGCGACCTGGACGGCCGTGAGGGCTTCCATCTCGACGCCGGTGCGGTCGGTGGTCTGCGTGGTCGCCCGGCAGGTAATCGCCGGGGCATCGGGCTGCAGTTCGAACTCGACCTCGACGCTCGTCAGCGCGATCGGGTGGCACAGCGGGATCAGTTCAGAGGTGCGCTTGGCTCCCATGATTCCGGCGATCCGCGCGACGCCCAGGACATCGCCCTTGGCCTGCTCACCCGCCTCGATCCGCTCGAGGGTTGCCGCCTCCATGTGGATACACCCGGCGGCGACCGCGACCCGCCGGGTCGCGTCCTTGCCGCCGACATCGACGACGTGCGCCTCGCCACGGCAATTGAAGTGGGTGAATTCGCTCATGCACGGGGCTCCGGAAGGGACGTCTGTGGTGGCCGCATCTTGCGCGCGCCATGACCGCCTGCGACAGTAGACTGATTGTAGCGGTCGAGCCCATAGGGGCGGTATAGCGATGCAGGTTACCGTAAAGACTTTCGCGCATCTGCGTGACCGGCTCGGCTTCGCGGAAAGCGCGGCCGAGGTCCCGGAAGACGCGTGCGTCCTCGATGTCTGGCAGTCGATCACCGACGGCAGCGAGATGCCGCGCAGCGTGCTCGCGGCCGTCAATCTCGACTACGCCGCAGCCGATACGCGCGTCCATGACGGCGACGAGGTCGCGTTCTTCCCGCCCGTTACAGGGGGCTGAGGCCATGTCGGTGGAGCTGCGCACGGGCGTATTCGAACCATGGCGCGAACTCGCTGACGCGCCGGATGGCGGGCTCGGCGCCGGCGCCTATGGCGCGACCTGTGCGTTCGTCGGGACCATGCGCGATTTCAACGAGGGCGACGCCGTCAGCCGCATGGTACTCGAACACTACCCCGGCATGACCGAGCGGCAGCTTGAGGCGATCGTGGAGGAGGAGCGTGCGGCGCACGGCCTGCTGGCCGCCCGGGTGATCCACCGGGTGGGGCCGATCGAACCCGGGGAGCCGATCGTACTGGTCGCCGTGTGGGCCGCCCATCGACGCGAGGCCTTCGCGGGCGGACGGGCGATCATGGAGGCGCTGAAGTCGCGGGCGCCTTTCTGGAAGCACGAGCAGACCTCGGCCGGCGGGCGCTGGGTGGAACACAACACGAAAGGCTAGTGTCCTTTAACGCAAGTTCGCCGATCTTTCTCGGTGAGGCATCGTGGCGACTGGCAAGGCGCGCCGACGAGTCATAGCGCCTCCTATGGCGAGGAGGCGCAACGCCGCCAGGCGCCTCGAGGCCCGGCGAAAAGACGACGAA
>Ga0207714_1000132_pt1 | contig 47900 bp, 48 predicted proteins | sample PonA232FremontCA_2_FD_187270 | JGI IMG/M metagenome (GOLD analysis project Ga0207714, IMG submission 187270) | Marine sediment microbial community from Fremont, CA, USA - Pond A23 Sediment 2 (SPAdes) | ecosystem: Environmental > Aquatic > Marine > Unclassified | place: USA: Fremont, California... | reverse complement strand
ACGGTGCGATCACCGTCCAGGAATGGGTCTACCGCCAGCTCAAGGAGCGGATCCTCACCGGGCAGTTCGTGCCCGGGCGCAGTGTGACCCTGCGCGGTATCGCGACGATGCTCGGGGTCAGCCCCACACCGGTCCGCGAGGCCCTGCGGCGGCTCGTGTCGGAGCGCGCGCTCGAGGTCCACGGCAACCGCCGCGTCAGCGTGCCCAAGATGACGCGGCGCAAGTTCGATGATCTGTGCGCGGTCCGCGTCTCGCTGGAGACGCTGGCCGCGGAGCGCGCCATGCCGCACGTCGACGCGGACCACCTCGAGCGCCTCCGGCGCCTCGATGCCGAGGTCGACGAGGCCGTGGACAACGGCGAGATCAACCGCTACCTGCACCGCCACCGCGAGTTCCATTTCAGCATCTACGAACTCGGTTCGGCCGAGGTGCTGATGCCCCTGATCGAGAGCGTCTGGCTGCAGTTCAGTCCGTTCCTGCGGCTGGTGGTCAGTCATATCGGCGTGGACTACATCGTCGACCGGCACGCCGACGCGCTCAACGCGCTCGAACGCCAGGACCACGCCGCCCTGCGCTTCGCGATCGAGGCGGACGTGCGCGAGGGACTGGGCTCGCTGACCGAGTCGGAATGGCGCGATCTCGACGCCGTGACGCGCCAGGCCGGCGATGCGCCGGCGCCCTGAGCGGGGATTGCACCCGAAAGCGCGCGGCGCTATTGTGATCACAAAATAACAGCTCGTGGCGATGCGCTGAACCCGCGCAGACGCGCCGACGTTCACCGACATGCGGAGGATTGCAGGATGGAATTGCCCGAAACCCGGCAGGCCTGGGCCAAATTGGCCGACTCGCTCGAGATCCGCAATCGCGCATTCATCGAGGGCGGGTATGTCGACGCCGCCACTGGCCGGGCATTCGACTGCGTCAATCCGGCCACCGGTGACGTCATCACGCGCGTCGCCGAATGCGACGCCGAGGACGTGGACCAGGCGGTCCAGTCCGCCCGCGCCTCGTTCGAGGATGAGCGCTGGGCCGGCATGGATCCCCGTGCCCGCAAGAACGTACTGCTGCGACTCGCCGCCCTGATCGAGGAACACCGCGCGGAACTCGCCCTGCTGGAAACCCTGGATATGGGCAAGCCGATCGCGGACTCCAGCGGCGTCGATATCCCGCTCGTTGCGCGCACCTTCGGCTGGTACGCCGAAGCGATCGACAAGCTCTACGGCGAGACCGCGCCGACCGCGGACAACGTGCTGGCCACGATTACGCGCGAGCCGATCGGCGTGGTGGCGGCGGTCGTGCCCTGGAACTTCCCCTTGATGATGGCCGCGTGGAAGCTGGCCCCCGCCCTCGCCGCCGGCAACTCCGTCGTGCTCAAGCCCGCCGAGCAGAGCCCGCTCAGCGCGCTGCGCCTCGCTGAACTCGCGATCGAGGCCGGCCTGCCGGAGGGCGTGCTCAATGTCGTGGCCGGATTCGGACCCACCGCCGGCAAGGCGCTGGGCCTGCACATGGAGGTCGACGCCCTCGCGTTCACGGGGTCGGCCGAGGTTGGCAAGCTGTTCCTGCAGTACGCCGGCCAGTCGAACATGAAGCACATCGCGCTCGAGTGCGGCGGCAAGTCGCCCAATATCGTTCTCGCCGATGCCCCGGATCTCGATCAGGCCGCGAGCGCCGCCGCCAATGCGATCTTCTTCAACCAGGGCGAGGTCTGCATGTCGGGCTCGCGCCTGATCGTCGACGAGTCCATCTGCGAGGAGATGATTGAGCGCATCGTGACACACGCCCGCGAACGCCCGCCGGGCGATCCGCTGGACCCGGCCACCCGGCTCGGCGCCATGGTCGATGCCGAGCAGATGGAACGCGTGCTCGGCTACATCGACAAAGGCCAGGCGGAGGGCGCGCGGCTCCGGGTCGGCGGGCAGCGCGGGCGCATCGACAGTGGTGGTGCGTTCGTCGAGCCAACGGTATTCGACAATGTCAGCGGCTCGATGACGATCGCGCGCGAAGAGATCTTCGGCCCGGTCCTGGCGACGATCCCCGTGAACGGTGTCGACGAGGCGCTTGCCGTCGCCAACGACAGCCCATTCGGCCTGGCCTCGGCCATCTGGACGCGCGATATCAGCAAGGCCCATCGCGCCGCGCGCCGGCTGCGGGCCGGCACCGTATGGGTGAACTGTTACGACGACGACGACATCACGGTGCCGTTCGGCGGCTACAAGCAGTCCGGCATCGGCCGCGACAAATCGCTCCACGCGATCGACAAATACACCCAGACCAAGACCACCTGGATCCGGTTCTGAGCGGCCCATGGGCATGACCGACTACGCCGATTCCTGGTACGAGCATTCGATCCGCGTCGAACTCCAGCCGACACCGCGGCTCGAGAGCGAGCACCGTACCGATGTCTGCGTTATCGGTGGCGGCGTCACCGGCTGTTCGACGGCGCTCCATCTCGCCCGCCGCGGTTACCGGGTCAAGCTGCTCGAGGCCAAACGGATCGCCTGGGGTGCCTCGGGCCGCGCCGGCGGCCATGTGCTGCCAGGCCTCGGCACGGGGATGGACACGGTCGCGAAGGGGCTCGGCAAGGGGGACGCGCAATCGATCTGGGACATGTCGCGGGAGGCCGTCCAGCTAGTCGACGACCTCGTGTCGGAATATTCGATTCCATGCGATCTGCGCTGGGGTTATGTGCATACGGCGATCAAGCCGCGGCACATGAAGATGTACCGCGACTGGGTCGATCAGATGGCCAGCGAGTACGGCTATCACGACATGGAACTGCTCGACCGCGAGGCCGTTCGGGCGCGCGTCAGCACGGATTACTACATCGGCGGCATCCACGAGAATGGCGCTGGTCGCCTGCATCCCATGAACTACACGCTCGGTCTCGCGCGCGCCGCCCAGTCGCATGGGGCCGAGCTGCACGAAGACAGTGCCGTCACGCGCATCGAATCCGGCGATCCGGCACGCGTTCACACCGAGCACGGGCAGGTCGAGGCCGATTTCGTGGTGCTCGCATGCAACGCCTACCTCGACGAGCTCGACCGGTCACTGCGCTCGAAGATCATGCCGGTCGGCAATTACGTGATCGCGACCGAACCGCTTGATGAACACCGCGTCCAGCAATCACTGCCCACGGACGAAGCGGTTTCCGATGCGAATTTCGTCCTCGACTATTATCACCTGTCCGCCGATCGACGCCTGCTGTATGGGGGCCAAGTCAGCTACAACGGGCGCGAGCCACGCAATCTGCGCCAGCGCATGGAGGCGAAGATGACCCGCATATTCCCCGCCCTGGCGGGCGTGCGGGTCGAATACATCTGGGGCGGCTGGGTCGGCATAACCCTCAACCGCTCTCCCCATTTTGGCCGCGTCGGCGGCAATGTGTATTTTGCTCATGGTTACTCCGGTCAGGGAATGGCCATGGGCGGGATGGCCGGCAAGCTGATGGCCGAGGCGATCGGCGGCCAGGCGGAACGCTTCGACGTGTTCGCGCGCATGCCGCATCGCGATTTTCCCGGTGGCCGCCACCTGCGTACGCCTCTGCTCGTGCTCGCAACCAATTTCTACCGCCTGCGGGACCTGATCTGACCGCAACGTACCGGGGGACACCGAGTGATGACGAACTCCGAGACCATGCAGGCCGAGGCCGCGGAGGCCGAGGCGAAGCGGCAGACTGACAAGCCACCCGATCCATACGCCGAAGTGCGGCGCAACGCCACCGGCGGTAAGCCACGCGAGGCATCCGCCATCTCGCTTCGGGGTGTACAGAAGCACTTCCCCGGAGGCGTGGTCGCGCTGGAGCACATCGATCTCGAGATCGAGGCCGGTGAGTTCTTCACGCTGCTCGGTCCCTCGGGCTGCGGCAAAACCACCCTGCTGCGCATCCTCGCGGGACTGGAGGACGCCACCGGCGGTGCCGTGGCGGTCGGGGGCCAGGACATCCTGCGCACCCCGGCGCACCGCCGCAGCGTCAACACCGTCTTCCAGTCCTACGCGCTATTCCCCCATCTCAACGTCCGCGACAACATCGGCTTCGGTCTGCGCATGCGCGGTGTCGACCGCGACGAGTGTCAGCGCCGCGTCGACGAGACGGCGAAGTTCATCAAGATCAGTGATCTGATCGACCGCGATGTCGCCCAGCTCTCGGGCGGGCAGAAACAACGTGTCGCCCTCGCCCGCGCGCTGATCAACGAACCCGATCTATTGCTCCTCGACGAGCCCCTCTCCGCGCTCGACGCGGGCCTGCGCTCCCAGCTGCAGGTGGAGCTCTCGCAGACGCAGCAGCGCCTGGGCATGACCTTCGTGTTCGTCACCCACGATCAGCAGGAAGCGATGGTGATGAGCGATCGCATCGCGGTCATGAATGACGGCCGCATCCAGCAGGTAGGGCCGCCCGAGGATATCTACGAACGCCCCGCCAACCTGTTCGTCGCGCGCTTCATGGGGCACACGAACCTGTTCCCGGTCGAGCGCACCGGAGACGGTTCGCTGGACACCCCGCTCGGGTCCCTGACCGGCTGTGGCGACTGTATCGGATCGCACGTCCTGATCCGCCCCGAGACGATCGAGCTACTGCCTCCTGAGGAGGCGGGAGACAACCGCTTCCGTGCCCGCATCCTCGATCGCCTGTACCGCGGCGCGTTCGCCGAGTACCAGCTCGAATGCGGCGATACGCGCATCGCCGCCATCGTCAGCAACCGCGGCCAGAGGCAGTACGACCCCGGAGAACACGTGGCGCTCACCGTCGACTCCAGCGGTCTGGTGTTTCTCGATGAGTAGTCTGCTTGCAAAGCGCAAATCGGCAAGCGGACCTGGGCATTGGGGCCAGACAACCCACCTGCTCGGCACGATCGCGCCGGGCATCCTGTGGATCGTCTTCTTCCTCGTGCTGCCCAGCTTCTACCTGATGTCCATCGCCTTCATGTCGAATGGACCGTATGGCCTGCCCGAATTGCCGCTGACGCTGCAGTCGTTCCGCGAGCTCGCCGGCTTCGGGTTCCTGGGCTGGAGCCCGGGCAACCTGTATACGCTGGCCCGATCGGTATGGCAGACGCTGATCGCGACCGTGCTCGTAATCCTGATCGCCTATCCGCTGGCATACTACATCAGTACGCAGCCCGCCAGCCGCCGGCCGCTGATGCTCCTGATCGTCGTGGTGCCCTCCTGGACCAATCAGGTGATCCGCGCATTCGGCTGGATGAATATCATGTCCCCGGATGCACCGCTGTCGGACCTGGCGGCGAGCGCGGGTCTGATCTCATCGGAGATGGGCCTGTTCCCGTCCAACTTCGCCGTCGTCCTCGGCCTCGTCTACAACTTCCTGCCCTTCATGGTCCTGCCGCTGTACGCCTCATTCGAGCGGCTCGACGGCGAGATCGTCCAGGCGGCCCATGATCTCTACGCGAGGCCGATCAATGTCTTCCGCCACTCGATCCTGCCGCAGACGCTGCCCGGGCTGATGGCCGGTACGGTGCTGGTTTCGATTCCGGCGTTCGGCATGTATGTAATCCCCGAACTTCTGGGTGGCGGCAAGTCGATGATGGTCGGCAACCTCGTCGCAAGTCAGTTCGCGGAGGCCTCGAACTGGCCACTCGGCGCGGCGGCCGCCCTGATCATGATCCTCGCGACCCTGGGCGGCCTGATGGTACTGCGCCGGCTCGGGCAACGCCTGGGCGGCGGCAAGGAGGTGGTACTGTGAAACGTGCAAACTTCCGGAGGGGGCTTCGGGCCTGGTGGTACATCGTCCTGTTTTTCCTCTACGCGCCGCTGGCGATCGTCGTGCTGTTCTCGTTCAACTCGACGCGGACCTACTCGACGTTTCAGGGGTTTTCGCTCGAGTGGTATTTCAAGCTCTTCGCCAACGAGACCATCGTGAGCGCGATCTACAACAGCCTCACGCTGGCGATCGTCTCCTCGATCCTGGCGACGGTTCTGGGCGCGGTCCTCGGCTACGGCATGTTCCGCTATCGTCACCTCAAGCTGGGGTGGCTGATCTGGTTTATCTATCTGCCACTCGTGATGCCCGATATCGTCTACGGCATCTCGCAGATGACCTTCTTCGTGCAGATCCACGAGGCCACAGGCCTCCTGAAACCGGGGCTATTGACGATGATCATCGCCCACATCTCGTTCCAGATCCCGTTCGTCGCCTTGCTGGTATACTCTCGACTCCTCCAGCTCGATCCCCTGCTCTTCGAGGCGACCCAGGATCTGTACGCGACCCCATGGCAACGCGCGTGGTACTTCATCATCCCCACGCTTCAGGCGGCCCTGATCTCGGCCTTCTTCCTGTCGTTCACGCTGTCGATCGACGATTTCGTGATCAGCTTCTTCACCGCCGGTCCCGAGAGCACGACGCTCCCGATCTTCATCTGGAGCGCGATCAAGAAGGGCATCACCCCCGAGATCAACGCGATCTCGACACTGATGATCGGCGCCGTCTTCACGGCCGCGGCGATCAGCTATGCAATCCAGCGGGCAAGACTCGCAAGCAACCCGTCACGGAAGTGACAATGGAGTCCCGACCATGAGACCCATAATCAAACCCATGGCAACTTCGCTCCTCGCCGCACTCGCGCTCGGTGGCTTCACCAGCGCACAGGCGCAAGAGGACAAGCTGTTCATCTTCAACTGGTCCCAGTACATGGACCCGGAGATCATCGAGGCGTTCGAGGAGAAGCACGACGTAGAGGTGGTCGAGAACTACTACAACTCCCTGCCGGAGATGTTCTCCAAGCTGCGCGCGGGCGGCAAATCCCAGTACGACATCATCGTGCCGTCGAACTATTTCGTGCCGCGTTTGATCGAGACCGGGCTCGTACAGGAACTGGACCACTCGAAACTCCCGAACCTCGACAACCTCTATCCCAGGTTCCTCGACCCGAGCTTCGATCCGGGCAACAAGTACACCGCGGCCTACCAGTGGGGCACCACGGGCCTGATCTACAACAAGGAAGAGCTCGGTGAGGTCGACAGTTGGGACGTGATGTTCGATGAGGAACGCAATCCCGAGAACCCCTTCTCCCTGATCAGTGACGGCCAGGTCTCGATGGGCATCGCCTGTGCCTACCTCGGCCATGGCTACCGCTGCCAGGATACCGAGCAGTGGAAAGAGGCCGCGAAACTGATTATTAATACCAAGGGCCGAAACAACTTCAACGGCTTTGCCGACGGCACGCCGCAGCTGCAGCAGATTGCCCAGGGCAACATCGACGCCGGCATGAGCTACAACGGCGACTACCTCTTCTATGCCGATGAAGACCCCGAGGCCTATGAGAACGTCGAGTTCACGATCCCGAAGGAAGGGGCCGAGATGTGGGTCGACAGCATGATGATCACATCCGAGGCGCCCAATCCGGATCTCGCACACAAGTTCATCAACTTCATTCTGGATGCCGAGGTCGGCGCCCAGCTGTCCAACTGGACCTGGTACAGCAGTCCGAATGAAGCCGCGAAGCCCATGCTCGATGAGATCCTCCTCGAGGCGCCGGCGACGCCGACGGACGAACAGATGGAGCGCGTGCACTTCACGCCCAGCCTCAAGGGCCAGCAGCTGCAGACCTTCCAGCAGTTGTGGACTGACGTGCAGTCGCGCTGAGGGTGCGCACGGCCCGGGGGATCATCCCCGGGCCGTTTTCTTTGCGTTAACGGTGATTTATGCAAGATAAGGAAGAAGACAAGAACGCCGCGATGCAGGCGTGGTTCGAAGAACGCGATATCACGGAAGTGGAGTGTCTGGTTCCGGACATGACCGGCACGCCCAAGGGCAAGATCATGCCCGCCAGCAAATACCTGCACGGGGGACGCCCCCGCCTGCCCGACTCCATCTTTATCCAGACCGCCGCGGGTGATTATCCCGAGGACGACGAGCGGATCTGGAACCCGATCGAGCAGGACATGGAACTGGTCCCGGACCTGAGCACCATGCGCCTGGTACCGTGGGTCGACGAACCGACGGCCCAGGTCATCCACGATTGCTACTACCTCAACGGCGAGCCGGTCGACCTCGCCCCGCGCTACGTCCTGCACCGCGTGCTCGAACTGTTCCAAGAGCGCGGCTGGAAGCCGGTCGTCGCGCCGGAGGTGGAGTTCTACCTCGTCCAGAAGAACACCGATCCCGATTACCCGCTGGAGGCACCGATCGGCCGCTCCGGTCGTCAGGGCGCGTCCAGCCAGGCCTACTCGATCGATGCGGTCAACGAGTTCGATCCGCTGTTCGAGAAGATGTACGACTACTGCGAAGCGCTCGATCTCGATATCGATACGCTGATCCAGGAGGAAGGCTCCGGCCAGATGGAGATCAATTTCCAGCACGGGTCGCCCCTCGACCTGGCCGATCAGATCTTCATGTTCAAGCGCACGCTGCGCGAGGTCGCTTTCGAGTTCGGTATCTATGCGACGTTCATGGCCAAGCCGATGCAACACGAGCCCGGGAGTTCGCTGCATATCCATCAGAGCGTGACGGACAGCGAGAGCGGCGAGAATATCTTCGCCAGCGACGATGGCCAACCGAGTCGGCTGTTCCAGCATTATATGGGCGGCCTGCAGCGCTACCTGCCATCGGCCATCGCCTATCTGGCGCCGAACGTGAATTCCTACCGGCGCCTCGCGCCAGGCAATCTGGCTGCGCCGATCAATACCGAATGGGGCTACGACAACCGTACGGTCGGCCTGCGCGCGCCGCACAGCTCTCCCGAGGCGACCCGGATTGAGAGCCGGATCGCCGGCGCGGACGCCAACCCGTACCTCGCGATGGCGACCAATCTGGTGTGCGGGTATCTGGGGATGATGGAGCAGATCGAGCCCCGACCGCCGCTGCAGAGCGTCGGCTACAAGGCCGGTCAGAATCTGCCATCCGACCTCGACCGGGCCCTGGATGCACTGGAGGAGTGCCGGACCCTCCACCAGCTCATGGGCGAGCGCTTCACGCAGGCCTATCTCGCGGCCAAGCGCACCGAGTACCGCGCCTACTTCCGCGTCATCAGCTCATGGGAGCGCCAGTACCTGCTGCTGCGCGTTTGACGGCCCACCCCGCGCGGGGACCCGCCCACGGACGGGCGGCTACTCGCCTCACCACTCGTAAACGTCCTTCGGTTGTGCCTGAAATGGTGCCCGGAGCCGGACTTGAACCGGCACGGCCTTGCGGCCGAGGGATTTTAAGTCCCTTGCGTCTACCCATTCCGCCATCCGGGCGGGCGTGTGATGCGCTGGGGTGCTGCGGATATCGAAGGGGATTGGAGGCCAGGGCCGGAATCGAACCGACGTAGAACGGCTTTGCAGGCCGTCGCATAACCACTCTGCCACCTGGCCGGGCTCATATGCTGTTGTCGGGCCTCCCTGCCCGCCGCTGCTCCGGCCCTTCCCGGTGGCCGGAAACAAAAAAACCCCGGGACTGCCGAGGTTCTTTCGGAAATCTGGAGCGGGAAACGAGATTCGAACTCGCGACCCCAACCTTGGCAAGGTTGTGCTCTACCACTGAGCTATTCCCGCATGGCGAGCGCCATTCTATTCAGTGCCGCGTGGCTGTCAAGGGGATGAGGCCTGTTCCTCGGCGCGATTGGCCGCGATCCACCCTGCCCGCAGGTACACCACCATCGAATACAGCGTCAGCACCGCGGCCAGATACAGCAGCCCAACGCCAACAAGGAACGTCGGCAACGCCCCTATGGGGTCATGATACAGCATCAACAGCAGCGCCGCGATCTGGGCCACGGTCTTGATCTTGCCGAGCGAGCTGACGGCCACCTGCGCGCGCTGGCCGATCTCCGCCATCCACTCGCGCAGGGCCGAGATCACGATCTCGCGGCCGATGATCACCATCGCCGGGAGCGCCATCCAGAGGTACGGGTTCGCCTGAACGAGCATCACGAGGACGACCGCCACCATGACCTTGTCCGCGACCGGGTCGAGGAAGGCCCCGAACGAGGACGACTGGTTCAGGCGCCGTGCGAGGTAGCCGTCCAGCCAGTCGGTGAAGCCGCCCAGCGCGAACACGACCGCGGCCGCCGGACCGGCCCACTCGAACGGCAGGTAGAACAGCAGCACGAGAATCGGTACGAGGACCAGGCGCCCGAGCGTGAGGACGGTGGGTAGCGTGAGTTGCATTCAGGGAGCTCCAGAGCCCGAGCCATGGGTCGTATCATAAATGATGCGAGCCAGTTTCGTACTGATTCCGGGCACCGCCGCGAGATCTTCGACCCCCGCTTTGCGGACGCCCTGCAGGCCGCCGAAATGTTTCAGCAGCTGCGCCCGGCGTTTCGGGCCGAGCCCGGGGATGTCCTCGAGTACCGAACGATTGCGGCTTTTGGCCCTTGCGCCCCGATGGCCGCTGATCGCGAAGCGATGCGCCTCGTCCCGGATCTGCTGGATGAGGTGCAGACCGGGCGTGTCTTCGGCCAGGTGGCGTTCGTTGAGGGTGTCGCCGATGTACAGGGTCTCCATGCCCGGCTTGCGTTCCGGCCCTTTGGCGATACCGACCGGCAGCATCTCTCCCGGGCCGATGCCGAGTTCGTCCATCACCTGCCTCGCCTGGCCGAGCTGACCTTTGCCCCCGTCGATGAACACGATGTCCGGCAGGGGACGGTCCTCGCGCTGCAGGCGCGCGTAACGCCGCTGGACCGCCTGGCGCATGGCGGCGTAGTCATCGCCGGGTTCGATATTGTCGATATTGAAGCGGCGGTATTCGCGCCGCAATGCCCCCTCCGGACCGAACACCACGCACGAGGCGACCGTGGCCTCGCCGCGGGTGTGGCTGATATCGAAACACTCCATCCGCCCCGGCGGCGCGTCCAGCCCAAGCACGGAGGCCAGCGAATCGAGCCGCGCGGCCATACCCGCGCGGGAGGCCAGCCGGGTGCCGAGCGCATCGGCGGCGTTGGAGCGGGCCAGGTCCATCCAGCGCCGGCGCTCGCCGCGCAGGCGCGCCGACAGCGTGACCCGGTGGCCGGCGCGCTCACGCAGGACCTCGGCGAGCACGTCCGCGCCGTCGACCGCGTGTGACAGCAGGATCTCGGCGGGCACGTCGTGTTCCAGGTAGAACTGGGTCAGGAAGGCATAGAGGACGTCCTCTTCGGCGGCATCGTCAGGCGTACGCGGGAAGAACGTCTTGTTGCCAAGGTTGTGCCCGTTGCGCACGAAAAACACCGTCACGCAGCTCTGTGCGGCCTGTGTGCGGCATGCGACGACATCCAGATCGCCGCCCTCGCCGCTCACGTGCTGGCGCTCGCGCACCCGGCGGATCGCCTGGATCCGGTCGCGGTACTGTGCCGCCGTCTCGAAATCCAGCGCCGCCGAGGCCTCTTCCATGCGCTGGACCAGCGACTCGAGGACCTGGGTCTCGCGGCCCTCGAGGAACAGCCGCGCATGCTCGACGTCGCGGGCGTAGTCCTCCTCGGAGATGTAGCCGACACAGGGGGCGGTGCAGCGGTCGATCTGGTACTGCAGACAGGGGCGCGACCGGTTGCTGAAATACGAGTCCGTGCACTGGCGGACGCGGAACACCTTCTGCATCAGGTACAGCGTGCTGCGCACGGCGGTCGGCGATGGATACGGCCCAAAATACTTGCCGGGGCCGCGCGTGCTGCCGCGATGGAAGGCCAGACGCGGATAGTGGTCCTGGGTGGACAGGTAGATATACGGGTAGCTCTTGTCGTCGCGCAGCAGGACGTTGTAGCGCGGGCGGTGCTCCTTGATGAGCGTGTGCTCAAGCAGCAGTGCCTCGGCCTCGGTATGGGTCACCGTAACCTGCACCTCGGCGATGTGCGAGACCATGATCCGGGTCTTGGTGGAGCCCGGATCGCCGCGGAAATAGCTGCCAAGGCGGTTGCGCAGGTTGGCGGCCTTGCCGACGTAGATCACGGTGCCGCGCTCGTCGAGCATGCGGTAGACGCCCGGCCGCGTGGTTACGGTGCGCAGGAACGCCTTCGCGTCAAATCCGTCGGTGTTTTCCTGGTCAGACGTCATCCTTCCGATCCTGGGGGCGCGGCGTCGGATTGCAACGGGGTTGGCGCTTCGCCGGCCTCAGAGATGCGCACGCGCGAGCCGGAACACGTCGTGGAACATCGCCTCCGTCAGCCGGCGGGTCTGGGTGTTGTAGCGGCTGCAGTGATAGGAGTCGATCACGACCGGCTGCCCCGCGGGCCGATGGACGGCGGCGTGCCCGAACACATGATCCCGCTGGCGCAGACCGAGGGCCCGCAGTGTGGCGTCGTGGGCGACCCGCCCCAGCGCCAGCAGTACCTTGGGTGGCCGTGCCGCGATCTCCACCTGCAGGAAGCCGTTGCATTCCCGTATCTCGGCACCGATCGGTTTGTTGCCGGGTGGGAGGCATTTTACGGCATTCGTGATGCGGCAGTCGGTCAGTGCCAGACCATCGTCCGCGGCCCTCGATTCCGGTTCGCTGGCGAATCCGAACGCGTACAGGGTCGAGTAGAGCAGCCGGCCGGCGTAGTCGCCGGTAAACGGGCGCCCGGTCGCATTGGCGCCGTGTTCGCCTGGCGCCAGACCGACGATCAGCAGCCGGGCAGCGGGGTCGCCGAAAGCGGGAACCGGCGCGCAGTGGTAATCCGGGTACTTCGCGCGCACGGCATCGAGATGGGCCGCGAGGCGCGGACAGGCGCGGCATCCCGGGTCGAATGCGATCCCGGGGCGATCGCGATCGCCACGGCTGTTCATGCGATCTGATCGGGGGCGGTCAGGTTGTACTGGATCGCAAGCCGGAGCAGATCCGCCAGCGTGCGGACCTCGGTCTTCGCGAGGATGCGCTGGCGATAGGTCGTGACCGTTTTCGGGCTCAGCCGAAGCGCTTGCGAGATATTCCGGTTCGTCTCCCCGGAGACCAGCATGAGCGCCACCTGGAGCTCGCGCCCGGTAAGGCGATCGAACGGATTGCTCTCGCCCCCGGCGACGGCATCGAGCGCGAGCCGCTGCGCCACGTCCTGGCTGACGTAGCGTTCGCCGGCGGCGACGCGGGTGATCGCCTCCTGCATCTCCTCGAACGCGCAGCCCTTGGTCAGGAAACCGGCCACGCCCGTCTCGAGCAAAGCCCGCGGCAACGGGCCTTCACTGTGGGCGGTGAGGATGATCACGCGGCAATCCGGCTCGAAACGCCGCAGCCGCTGGCTCGCCTCGAGCCCGCCGATGCCCGGCATCTGGATATCGATCAGTGCGATGTCGGGATGCAGTTCGCGTACAAGGTCCACCGTCTGTTCACCGGTGGCGGCCTCGCCGACGATCTCACAGCCCAGGTCCTCGATCAGCCGCCGGATACCGGTGCGGACCAATTCATGGTCATCGGCAATAAGGACCGTAGCCTTCATGGATCCCGCCCCGCACGGTGGTTTCAATAACGCCCCCGGATACGGCCGAATGCGCGCGGTGTCGCTTCAGCGGTGTCGGGGTCAGTAAGTGACGAGCGCGGACCCCCAGGTGAACCCGCCCCCGAATGCCTCGAGCAGAAGCATGTCGCCGCGCTTGATACGGCCGTCGCGCACCCCCTGATCGAGCGCCAGGGGGACCGAAGCGGCCGACGTATTGCCGTGACGGTCGACCGTGATGATCACATTATCGAGCGACATTTTCAGCTTCCGCGCGGTCGCCTCGATGATACGGATGTTGGCTTGATGGGGCACCAGCCAGTCAATATCACTCTTGTTGAGATTATTGGCGGCCAGTGTCTCGTCGACAATGCGACCGAGGGTGTTGGTGGCCACGCGGAACACCTCGTTGCCCTTCATCTCCACGAAGGTACGGACCGCGCCGACATCGTCCGGGGCCGTGGATGAGCCCCGCGGCACGTGCAGCAGGTGGGCATAATGCCCGTCGGCATGGAGATGCGATGAATGCACGCCGGGTTCGTCGGATGCCTCCAGCACCACGGCACCGGCGCCATCGCCGAACAGCACGCAGGTCGAGCGGTCGGTCCAGTCGATGATGCGTGACATCGTCTCGGCCCCGATCACAAGTGCACAGCGTGCGCTGCCGCAGCGGATGAACTTGTCGGCCACCCCGAGCGCGTACACGAACCCCGTACAGACCGCCTGGATGTCGAACGCCGCACAGCCGTGGATCCCCAGGCGCTGCTGCAGCAGACAGGCGGTCGAGGGGAACACGCGGTCCGGCGTGGTCGTGGCGACGATGATGAGGTCGATGTCGCCCACGCGCCGGTCTGCCGCCTCCAGCGCGCAGCGCGCGGCGCGTTCGGCGAGGTCGGATGTGGCCTCTTCGGGCGCGACGATGTGGCGCTGGCGGATACCGGTGCGTTCGCGGATCCATTGATCACTGGTGTCGACCATCGCCTCGATGTCGGCGTTGGTCAGCACCTTCTCCGGCAGGTCGCTACCGGTTCCCGTGATCCGCGCGAATGTCACGCAGGGTTTCCCTGAGGCAGATGTTCTTCGATATGGCGGTCGATGCGGTTGGGCACGTCCTTGCGGACCTCCAGCACGGCGATGTCGATGGCATTGCCGAACGATACCGCATCCGCGCCGCCATGGCTCTTGATCGTTATGCCCTGCAGACCGAGCAGGCTGGCGCCATTGTACCTGCGCGGATCGATCCGGCGCCGAAGAGTGTTCAGCACCGGCAGCGCGATCAGGCCGATCAGCTTGTTAAGCGTCGTGCGCCGGAATTCCTCACGCAGGTAGTGGCTGATCATGCGCGCGACGCCCTCGCTCGTCTTCAGCGACACGTTCCCGACGAAGCCGTCACAGACGACCACGTCCGCCCGGTCACCGTAGATCTGGTCACCCTCGACGTAGCCGATGTAATTCAGATCGCCGGCCGCGAGCAGACGCGCCGCCTGCTTGACCTGGTCGTTGCCCTTGATCTGCTCGGCGCCGACGTTCAGCAGCCCGATACGCGGATTCTCGATGCTGTCGACGGCCGAGGCAACGATGGCCCCCATGGTCGCGAACTGGGCGAGGTGTTCCGCGGTGCAGTCCACGTTGGCGCCGATATCGAGCATGTGCGTATGCCCCTGCAGCGCGGGGATCGCGGTGATGATCGCGGGCCGATCGATGCCCGGGAGCGTCTTGAGCACATAGCGCGCCGTCGCCATCAGCGCACCGGTGTTGCCGGCGCTGACGCAGGCCTTGGCCTGGTCGGCGCGCACGAGATCCAGCGCTACCCGCATCGACGAGTCTTTCTTCAGACGCAGCGCCTGGGCCGGCGGCTCATCCATGCCGACGGTCTGCGATGCATGCCGGATGTGGAGCCGTTCGCGGCGGCTGTCGCCGTTGCCCGGCAGCTCCGCGCTCAGCACCGCCTCATCGCCCACCAGAATGAGCTCGAGGTTCGGGTGCCGCGAGAGGGCGCTCAACGCGGCCGGCACGACCACGGGCGGGCCGTGATCGCCGCCCATGGCGTCGAGCGCGATGGTCATGCGCTTGGGTTCGCTCATCGCAGAACGGACTGACGACCCCGACCGACGGGGGCGCGAGGCCTGTTAATCTTCGTCTTCGTCGTCGTCACGGCTCTCCACGACCTGGCGGCCGCGGTAGTAGCCCTCGGCCGAGACGTGATGGCGCCGATGCTGCTCGCCGGTGGTCGGCTCCGTGGAGAGCGTCGGCCCGCCGAGACTGTCATGTGCCCGCCGCATACCGCGCTTGGACGGGGTCTTACGCCCTTTCTGTACCGCCATGGGAATCGTTCTCCATCATTCAACTTTCAACTGTTATCAGCGTCGTCGGAATCGTCGAGATCCGCGAACGGGCGCTGCGTACCCGCATCCTGCCCGCTCATCCGCTCGCTGTCGAAAACCTCGACCGCCGGCGTGCAACCGGAAGCGTCCGGGCATTTCGCGATCAGGGGCAATGCGAGAATCAGGTCATCCTCGATCATGTCGACCGTGTGCATCGTCGCAGTGTCGCCGACCACCAGCGCATCGACCTCCTCGGGCAGCGTCTCCGCCTCGGCCTCGCTGTCGACGAGTACGACACCGAGCGGCAGGTCGAGGTCCAGCCCGAACGCGCCAAGGCAGCGTTGACAGGTCAGCATCACCCGCCCGCGCACGCGACCGGTCAGCACGCGCCGCCGACTCTCGTCGCGCCCGAACTGCAATTCGACCGCGAATTCGCCGTCGTCGGAATCCAGCCAGTGCGACAGGCGCCTGCAGGCCGATACCGGCACGACCCCCGACAAAGCACGGCCGCGATCGGCCAGTGTCAGCGGGTCTACATGAACGGGCAAGCGCTCGGACATAAGCCGGTGGATGCTACGGCGCGCGGCGCCGCGTGTCAAAGCGGAATACCCTTTATACGAGGCCGGCACGGCCCGCGCCGCCCGATCAACGCCCGGGTCGGTATATTGCCGTGCGCGCCCGCCTCCGTTAGGCTCCGGCCTCCGGCGCGACTGCGCCGGCCTCAGTCGGGATAACCCGCCGGCAATCGGATTCGCCATGACCGCTCACCGCCTGATTCTCGCCTCCACATCGCCTTACCGCCGCGAACTCCTGGAACGCCTGCGGGTCCCCTTCACGACCGTCAGTCCCGACTGCGACGAGACCGCGCTGCCCGGCGAAAAGCCGGCCGATCTGGTCACCCGGCTGGCGCGCGACAAGGCCGCGAGTGTCGCTGCCCATGAGCCCGATGCCATCGTGATCGGATCCGATCAGGTCGCTGCACTGGGCGATCGCATCCTGACCAAGCCGGGCGATCACGCGACGGCGTTCGAGCAGCTCCGCGCCAGCAGCGGCGTCAGTGTCGTGTTCAACACCGGCCTCGCCCTGATCGACAGCGCCAGCGGGCGCGAGGTCAGTGTGTGCGTCGACTACACGGTCGATTTCCGCGAACTCGGGGACGCCGAGATCGAGCGCTACCTGGCCGCGGAACAGCCCTGGGACTGCGCCGGCAGTATCCGTTCCGAGGGCTATGGCGTGGTCCTCTTCCGGCGCATGCAGGGCGACGACCCCACCGCGCTGGTCGGTCTGCCGCTGATCCGGCTCTGCACGCTGCTGAGCGATTTCGGCTGGCCCCTGCCCTGATTGCACCGCAACCCTCAGCTGATCCCCAGACGAACCAGATGGAGCAACAGGCAGGCGAAGGCGCCGGCGAGGATATCGTCGACCATGATCCCAGTGCCGCCCCCGACCCGCCGATCGAGCCAGCCGATGGGCCACGGCTTCACGATGTCGAGGATCCGAAACAGCACGAATCCGGCGACGATCCAGTGGGCCTCGACCGGCAGCAGGAGCATGGTGACGAGATACCCGGCGATCTCATCCCAGACGATGGCCGGATCGTCGTGCACGCCGAGCCGCCGCGCCGCGTGGCCGCACAACGGGATGCCGATCGCCACCACGGCGACCGTGATCGCGACCATGGCCGCCACCGGCAACGGCGCGATCAGCAGATACAGCCCCACGCCGACCGCCGTGCCGGCGGTGCCGGGTCCACGCCTTGCGAGGCCGGATCCGAACCCGAGCGCGAGCAGCAGGATCGGGTCACGCAGATGGCCCGGCCGGGCCGCGCTCGGGTTCGACATGGGGACTCCAGGTTGGCGCTGTGCCCGCCACGAGGCGGCGGCAGATGCCGATCGCCGCTGCACCGGGACGGACACAGCTTCCCAACGATTCTCAAGAAATAACTGTAAATCTCTGATTCAAAGGCTTCTATCTTTCTGCCGCACCCCGGATCAGGGACCGAAATGGCGGTACCCGGCGTGATCGGCCGACGCCGAGCGACTGCCATCCGGCTCGACGAGTTGAAGGCCACCACCACCGGTGATCCGGCCGATCCGGGTCACCGCGACCCCGTCCGTCGCGGTCAGGCGCTCGGCATCGAGGTCGTCCGGCCCGGTGAAGCACAGCTCGTAATCATCACCACCGCCGAGCACCCATGCACGGACCTGCTCAGCCGAGCCCGCGGCGGCCAGTTCGGGGGTGATCGGAAGCGCGGCGGCATCGAGTCCGGCGCCGACCCCGCTCGCGGCCAGGATATGCCCGAGGTCGGCGGCGAGCCCGTCCGAGACATCGATACAGGCGGTCGCGCCCGCCGCGGCGAGCCGCTGACCGAGTGCCGTACGCGGCTGCGGCCGATTGAGCGCCTCGACCAGCGGGTCACCCGCCGAGTCCGTTGACGCCAGGCGGCGCGCGAGCCCGGCCGCCGCGCGGCCGGGCCAGCCGGAGACGAACACGCCATCGCCGACTTGCGCCCCGGACCGCGTCAGTTCCCGACCCCGTTCGACATAACCGGCGACCTGGACCGTGATACTGAGCCCGCCGCGGCTCATATCACCGCCCGCGAGCGTAACCCCTTCGCGATTCGCAAGCGCACCGAAACCATCAGCGAAGGCTGCCAGCCACGCCTCGTCGACGGCGGGACAGGTCAGCGACAACAGACACCAGGCCGGCTGCGCACCGGCCGCGGCGAGGTCACTCAGGCCACAGGCCAGGGATTTCCAGCCGATATCGCCGGCCGCGGTCGCGGCGGGGAAATGGACATCCTCGACCAGGGTATCGATGGATACGGCGAGTTCACGATCCGGCGGCGGGCGCAGCAGCGCGCAGTCGTCACCGGGACCGCGGAGCACGTCACCGCCGCGCGGCGTGAGCACGGAGAAGTAGCGGCGGATCAGCTCGAATTCGTCGGTCATGACGGTTGCGCCCCGCTCGACCGTGGCGGTCAGCCCGTCCGCCCGAACTCGCGCGGGCGCAGGCGCCGCGCCAGGCGATCGACGACTCCGTTGACGAAGCGATGGCTCTGGTCCGCACCGAAGGCCTTGGCCAACTCCACCGCTTCGTCGATGACGACCCGGCCAGGGACCTCGTGGCGATCCCGCAACTCGTAACAGGCGAGCCGCACGATCCCGCGTTCGACCGGATCGATCATGGCGACGGAGCGCTCGAGCAGTGGCGCGATCTGTGCGTCCAGCGCATCCACATCCGCGGGGATCGCCCGCATCAATTCCCGGAAGTAGTCGATATCCGCGCTGCCGAGGTTACGCCCGTCGACGAACTGGACCAGCACGTCATCCGGATTTTCGGCGGAGATCTGCCACTGATACAGCGCCTGGACGAGGAATCGGCGGGCACGGCGCCGCGCACCGCTGGCGCGCTGTCGGGGTCCGCTCATCGTATTCAGAGTTGCCGCATCAGGCTGACCATCTCAAGCGCGCTGCCGGCGGCATCGGCGCCCTTGTTACCCGCTTTGGTACCGGCGCGCTCCAGCGCCTGCTCGATGGTATCGGTGGTCAGCACCCCGAAGGCGACCGGGATACCGTGGCGCTGCATGGCCTGACCGAGACCGCGGCTGCACTCGCCCGCAACGTACTCGAAATGCGCGGTACTGCCGCGGATCACGCAGCCCAGCGCCACGATGGCGTCGTAGCTGCCGCTGGCCGCGAGGCGGTCGACCACGAGCGGCAGTTCGTAACAGCCCGGGACGCGCACCACGGTCATGGCATCGTCGTCGATCCCGCTGCGGCGCAGCGTATCGACCGCGCCATTGAGCAGGGACTCCGTGATGAACCCGTTGAACCGGGTCACGGCCAGCGCGATCCGCGCCTGTTCAGGCTGCAGTTCACCTTCAATCGTTCGGAGGTCGGTCATTCGGGGGATTCCGGTAATCGTTTGGAGAAACAGTATTTTACACCGTTTATTTAGTGTGTGATGTAATCCTCGATCTCGAGGCCGAAGCCGGCGATGCCGTGGAATATCTTGGGCGCGCTCATCAGATGCATGCGTCTCACGCCGAGATCGGAAAGGATCTGCGCGCCGATGCCGTAGGTGCGCAGATCCTCGGGCGCCTCCCGATGGCGCTCCTGTTCCGGCTGCCCACCCGACATCTGATACTGGTGGATGCGCTGGACGAGATCGCGCGCGCTCTCGGGCTTGCGCAGGATCACGACGACACCGTCGTCCTCCATCTCGCCGACGCGCTGCATCGCATCGTGCAGCGGCCAGCCGCAGCCGTGCTTCGCGCCAAGCGTATCGCAGAGCAGGTTCTCGACATGCACGCGCACGTTGACCGGCCGGTCCGGTGAGATGCTGCCCTTCACGAGCGCCAGGTGGAGACCGTTCTCGATCGTGTCCTGGTAGGCGTAGAGGCGGAACTCGCCGAACTGCGTCGGGAATTCGGTCTCGGCGACGCACTCCAGCGTCTTCTCGTGCTGCATGCGATAGCGGATCAGATCCTCGATGGTGCCGATCTTGATGCCGTGCTGCTGCGCGAATTTCTCCAGATCGGGGCGCCGGGCCATGGTGCCGTCGTCGTTGAGGATCTCGACGATCACCGCCGCCGGCTGCCGGCCCGCCAGGCGCGCGAGATCACACCCCGCCTCGGTGTGCCCGGCCCGGGTGACCACACCGCCGGTCTGGGCCATGAGCGGGAAGATATGGCCGGGCTGTACCAGGTCCTCGGGGCGCGCCTCCTCGGCGACTGCAGCCTGGACGGTGCGCGCGCGATCGGCGGCGGAAATCCCGGTACTCACGCCCTCGGCGGCCTCGATCGAGACAGTAAAATTGGTCCGGTGGGCCGCCTGGTTATCGCTGACCATCAGCGGCAGGCGCAGCTGCTGGCAGCGTTCGCGGGTGAGGGTCAGGCAGATCAGGCCACGCCCGTGCATGGACATGAAGTTGATGTCCTGCGGGCCGACCGCCTCGGCGGCCATGACGAGATCGCCCTCGTTCTCGCGATCTTCGTCATCCATGATGATGACCATCCGCCCGCGGCGGATGTCTTCGATGATCTCTTCGATCGGATCGAGCTGCATGTTCCCCTCATCGGATCGGGCCGCCAGCGGCGGTCGCGCGAGCGCGGCAGGTTACACCGCGGGCGGCGTTGTTGCCAGTAGGCGGGCCATGATGACCTCAGTGGCCTCCATCGCCCGCCGGGTCATCGACAAATCCCGTCCGCGCGAGCGTGTCGCGCGTAATCCCGCCGGGCGGAGCATCGCCGCCGGCCAGCAGCCGTTCGAGATACCGCGCGATCAAGTCGACCTCGATGTTGACCCGGTCACCCTCGGCGGTATCCGCCAGCGTCGTCATCGCCATCGTGTGTGGGACGATATTGACCCCGAACACGGCCCCGTCGACTTCGTTGACGGTCAGGCTGATGCCATCGACGCAGATGGACCCTTTCGGGGCGACGTAGCGGGCGAGTGAATCGGGCACCCGTATGCGGAAACGCCAGGACTGCCCGTCCGCCCCGCGGCCGACGATCTCGCCGACCCCGTCGACGTGACCGGAGACCAGATGACCGCCGAGCCGGGTCGTCGGCAGTAGCGCGCGTTCGAGATTCACGCGGTCCCCCAGCCCACGGCCGCCCAGGCCGGTGTGCGCCAGCGTCTCCGCGGAGACATCGGCATGGAAGCCAGTGGCGTCCGGATCCACCGCGGTCAGACAGGCCCCGGCGACGGCGATGCTGTCGCCGGGCTGCAGATCCCGCATGAGCTCCTCGCCCGGCTCGATACGCAGGCGCCGGTCGCGCCCGTGCGCGTCGACCCGCGCGATCCGACCCACCGCCTCGATCAGTCCCGTAAACATGGTTTATTCCTCCACCAGCGGATGGCGCAGCGCAAAGCTGCGCCGGGTCAGCGGCATACCGCTGCCCGCGTCGAACTCCGCGCCGGCGGTGACGCCCGCCTCGGCGACGGCCTCGGCCGATTCCGCGCCGGCGTAGCAGGCGTGCATCGCGCCCAGCGCATACTCGGCCCCCGAGCCGATCGCCCAGAACCGCGCGTACTCGTAGACCTCGCGCAGGGCGTAGACGCCGAAGATGCCGTCCGGGCCCACCATCAGCGCGTCGATGCGCGAGGATTCATAGGGATCGGTCTCGTCCCCGTGCTCTTCCTTCGGATTAAGGAAGTAGTGTTCCTTCAATTCCGAATGCAGGCGCCGAAAGGATTCAAAAATCGCCAGGCGATCGCGCAGGTCGAACCGCACGCGCCGCTCGCGCAGCACGCTGTCGAGCACCAGCGAATGGGCGGCGCTGCCGACGATCGCCATGGCGCCGTCCTCGACCGTCTGCAACTTGTCGCTGAAGCGGTCGTAGCGGGCGGTCTGTTTCTGCTCGCCGAACGTGGTCAGCGAATCCGCGGCGATACAGGCCGTGGAGCCAAGGCGAACGGCGACGACGGTGGACATGCGATTACTCCCGGTCGATCAGCGGCAATGCGCGCAGGCGCAGATCGCCGCCGACGTGGCGGACCTCCTGCAGATGCAGCCGGGTACGTTCGGCCATCGACGCCAGCGGGGTCATCGAGAAGAGCCCGCGCGCACCGTCACCGAGCACCTGGGGGGCCATGTAGACGATGAGTTCATCGACATAGCCGGTCTCCAGCAGGCGGCCGCACAGCGTCGGGCCGGCCTCGACATGGACCTCGTTGACCTCGCGCCGCCCCAGTTCCGCGAACAGGGACGCCGGATCGATGCCGTGACCGTCGCGGTCGCCCGGCAGCGCGACGATCTCGGCGCCGCGCGCGCGCAGGGCCGCCGCTGCGTCGTTTTCCGTCGACAGCGTGAAGATCACCACGCGCTCATGCAGGTCGAACAGGCGCGCCGTCGGCGCAACCGCGAGACCGGAGTCGGCGATCGCGACCCAGGGTGGACGCGCGGCGGCCGGCACCTCTTGTTCAGGTAGACGGACCGTCATCGACGGATCATCGGAGGCGACCGTTCCGCGGCCGGTCAGGATGCACGAGGCCCGCGCCCGCCAGCGGTGCACGTCGGTGCGTGCGTCGGCCCCGGTAATCCAGCGGCTCTCGCCGGAGGCCAGCGCCGTGCGGCCGTCGAGGCTCATCGCAAGCTTGACGCGGATCCACGGCCGCCCGGTCGCCATGCGTTTGACGAAACCGATATTCAGCGCCCGTGCGTCGGGTGCGGACGCATCAAGCCGTTCGACCGCGATCCCGGCCTCCCCGAGACGCCCGGCACCGCCCCCTGACACCCACGGATTCGGATCGCGCAGGGCATAGACGACGCGTGCGACCCCCGCATCGATCAATGCATCAGTGCACGGCGGTGTACGGCCATGGTGGCAGCAGGGCTCGAGCGTTACGTAGACGGTCGCACCGGCCGCCGCCTCGCCGGCCATCCCGAGCGCGGCCACTTCAGCATGCGGCTCGCCCACGCGCGCGTGAAAGCCCTCGCCGACCACCTCGCCGTCGCGTACGACCACGCAGCCGACACGCGGATTCGGATCAGTGGTATAGAGCCCACGCTGAGCCAGCCGCAATGCCCACGCCATCCAGGCGCAATCGGTACCACTGGCCATAGCCTCAACCTTCCTCGCCGACGCCGGGCAGGCCGAGCTGCGGGCGTGTGTCGTCGCGCGGATCCGGCTCGCGCTCGAGGCGCTCTATCTCCTGGCGGAAGGCGGCCACGTCCTCGAACTCCCGGTACACCGAGGCGAAGCGGATGTAGGCGACCTGGTCCAGCCCTCGCAGTTCCGCCATCACCCAGTCGCCGAGCCGGCGCGAATCGATCTCACGCTCGCCATTGGCCCGCAGGCGTCGCCGGATCCGCTCCACGGCCGCGTCGATCGCGACCGTCTCAACGGGGCGCTTCTCCAGCGCCCGCATCACGCCGGCCCGGAGCTTATCGACCGAGAAGGTCTCGCGTGAGCCATCGCGCTTGACGATCCGCGGCAACGCGAGATCGACAGCACTCTCATACGTCGTGAAGCGTTCGCCACAGGCGGCGCATTCACGCCGACGACGGACCTGTTCGCCCTCGTTCGCGAGACGCGAATCGATCACGCGGGTTTCGGCGTGGTGACAGAAGGGGCACTGCATGGATGGCGTCGGATTCCGGATACCCTGGGGCCCATTGAAGTATACGCGCCGGAGCGCCTATTCTGCACGGATGAACGCTAGATCTCTGCACGGATGAACGCGATATCTGGTGGCCGCACCGGCCCGGCGCCCTGGCGCCTGGGCTGTATCGCGCTCTTGCTGCTGGTCTTCAGCACGCTGGCCGCCGCCGACGTCTACGTGCGCGGTCGCATCGGCGGCACCGTGGGTGGTGATCCGCAGCCGGGGCTCGGCATCGATCTGCACGTCGAACGCACGGATCTGGACGTGCGCTACGACGATGGCAGCGCCGGCGACCGGCTCGAGATCGGCCGTATCGGCATCTCGCTGTTCGAGTCGCCGGCACCCGGTGTCCGCCTGGGGATATCCATCGGTCGCCTGGGGATCAGCCAGAGCGGGCGCCCGGCCACCGCCGGCCTCGACCCGTCCGGGTACTTCGTCGGCTTCGACGGCCTGGGGCGCTGGGCGCTCACCCGGCGCCTGAGTCTCGAACTCGGCGGCCGCGTGGCCTATGCCGAGGCCGATGACAGCAGCGGCGACGATAGGGTCGATCTCGACTGGTGGAGCGCCACCCTGCGCCCCGCCGCGGCAGTCACTTTGGGCGAGCGCGTCGAACTCCGGGCCGGTCTGCGCGCACAGTGGCTGGACGGCGACGAGCGCGTTACCGGTGCGACGCGCTCGACGACCGGCTTCCGCGAAGACCGGGTTACGGGTGGATTCGTCGGCATCGGCCTGCTCACCGGCAACGGCGGCCGCATCCATCTGCGCGCGGACAGTGGCGCGGCCCGCGGGCTGCACCTCCTGTTCGAGCGCAGTTACTGAGCACTCACCGCGAGGGCCCTGGCGGTCCACTCGGCGACGCCACTGAACACCGGGCCCGCCTCCGCCTCCCGCTCCGCCCGCGGGCGCGCCAGCAGGGCCTCGATCGCGGCGCCCTGGCGATCGGCCCCGGGCCGGGTGCCCGAGCCAGGCGATCAGGTCCCGGTACTCCGCAGACCCATACGCCGCGCCGCGGTCGGGGCGCGAACAACGGGTTAAGCCATCGCTCCCATCGCGGGCTCCGGCGCCGGCCACCCGAAGAAGTAGCCCTGCATCATGTCGACACCCAGCATGCGCATGTAGCCACGCTGCGATTGCGTCTCGACACCTTCAGCGAGCACCTGGCGCCCCTCAGAACGGCCCAGTTCGATGATCGCGCGGCAGACCGGGGCATGGGCCTCCGACTCGTCGGCGCGCGCGACGACACTGCGGTCGATCTTGATCGGATCCGGTTCAAGATCCGCCATCAGCGAGAGCCCGGAATAACCCGCGCCGAGATCATCCAGCGCTGCCCGGAAGCCATTTTTTCGATAACAGGACAGGATAGCGCGCAAGTGGCCATGGTCCTCGACCGACTCGGTTTCAACGACCTCGAATACGATCTGTTCCGGACGTAATCCCGTGCACTCGATCGCGTTTACCGTTGTCCGCAAACAGAATTCCGGCTCATAGATCACGCTTGGCAGGAAGTTGATCAGGAACATGTGATCGGCGGCCAGCCCGGTGGCGGCGGCCCGTTTGATGTGGGTTTCGCGGCAGAAGCGGTCGAACATGAACAGCAGGTTCTCTGCACGCGCCCAGCCGATCATGTCTCCCGGCGTGATCAAGCGGCCATCATCCGGGTGGTGCGCCCGTGCGAGACACTCGTGCCCGACGACGGCCTCCGAGGCGGCATCGACCACGGGCTGCAACCAGGTCTCCAGTGCCCGCGCCTCAAGCAGCCGGGCCACGGGACTGTCCTTTCGCGGCACGAATTCGCTCATCCGTTCCGCCTGCACCAGCTTTCCCATCTGCTGCTGCAGCGGACTGTCTTCCAGCCAGGCCGCCCGCACGTCATGGGCAGCGGGTTCACCGAGCAGACCAGCTATGAGGTCGAAAATCCCGGCCATGGCATTGAAGCGCGTGCCGTCGCCGACGTCGGCAACGGCCGCCCCCAGATCACCGTCCCATGCCCAGCCAAAGCGTTCGATCGCATCCGCCAGTTCCGGGTTTTCATCCACGAGCCGGCCGAAAACGAGTCCAATCCTGCGACGGCTGCTCTGACATCCACAGGTGTGATTCACAGGGATTCAGGTCCTCCAGAAAACCTGCGCGGCTCCGGCGGAGGATAAACGCGAGCGGGTGGTGTCTGCCACGCCAGCGGTTTGATTTTCGTGAAACATCCCCGCACCGCGTCCCACCCGAAACGGGATTCAGCGGGCCAGCCCGGCAGTGCGGATGTAACCGGAGAAAAATTCAATATTTTTACCGTTTCAAAACAGCGTATTAGACGCTTTTTCAATAAATACTATTACGAATAAAACGGACGCGTTTTATCCCACCGGTGGCAAATGCCGGCAGCAGGAAAACGATCGCGCTGCCGACGCTAAGCACCTCGACCATCTTTGTGATCACGATCCCGGAACGTGCCACTGGCGGAATCCGCCCGCGCGGAGATCAGTTCCCACTCCGCCTCGACCCGCCCGCGCAGGCGGTCCCACCAATTCAGGTCGTGGCTGGCCCGCACGCGCCGCCCACCCAGCGCCGCGTACAGATCCATGACCGATTGCGCGCAGGTACTTCGATCGAATGCCTGCGCGGTCTCGCGTGCCGCCGGGCGCCAGCCGGCAAGCACCGATTCTTTGACTCCCGACTCGAGGGCGGCGGCGAAATCGGCCACCCTGCTTTTGGTTCCAAGGAGCCGGCCGTTATCCCCATCGACCACCACATCCCCGACACCCGGCCCATCCAGCGCGATCACGGGCAGCCGGGCGGCCATCGCCTCGGCGACGACCATGCCCTGGGTCTCGGTCAGCGAGGTGAAGGCGAAGGCGTTCATCGCGGCATAGGCGTCGCACAGCGTCGACCCGGTGAGCTTGCCGGTCATCAGGACCCGCTCTCCCACCCCTGCCCGTTCGAACAATTCGCGCAGGGCCTGACTGCGTGCGCCATCACCAACCAGCAGGAACCAGCGGTTCGCCCCGTTGCCCAACCAGCGGGCAACACCCTCGCCGAGGAAATCCAGATTCTTCTCCCGCGCGAGGCGGCCGACGTGTCCCAGCACCATGGCATCGGCGGGTATGCCGCGCACACGCCGGAATTCATCGCCGTCCGCCCCCGCGAACGCCCGCGTATCGATGCCGGTGGGAATGACCTCGATGCGCGACTCGACCCCGCGCGAGCGCAACAGATCGGCAATCCCCCGCGAGGGCGCGATCACCGCGTCACAGCCGTTCGCATACGCGGTGGCGAGGTGGATCACGAAGCGCTTGAGGGCCGGCGAATCCAGCGGCACGTAGTGGGTGTAGTTCTCGTAGAGGGTGTGGTGCGTGAAGATCAGCGGCACGTGATGGGCATAGCTCCAGCGCAGTGCCGCGTCGCCCAGCAGGAACGGGTGGTGGCTGTGGACGATATCGGGCCGGAAATCGGCCAGCTCCTTCGCGACCCGGTGTGGCAGTGGTACCGGCACCGAGAAATCGCTGCCGTTGAAACGCTGCCACGCCGGCACGCGCAGTATGCCCGGGTCCGGTTCATGCTCGTCGCCCGGGAAACCCGGTGCGACGACGCGGACCTCATGCCCCGCCGCGCGGCACTCCTCGACCAGGGTGGACACCGAACCCGCCACACCGCCGACATGCGGCCGGTAGGTATTGGTCAGCATGCAGATCTTCATTGCGGTTCCGGCACGGGCTCTACGGCCGAACCATCCGCCGGCACCGCGGTGTCCATCCAGCCCGGCAGGCAGGCGATCGTGCGCGGCGCGCGGTCATGCCAGCGCCCTTGCACATGCACCCGTGGCGCCGAACCGGCGGTATCCACCGCGACCTCGACTTGGCCCCAGGCGGTCCAGGTCGGACCGAAGCGCAGCCATTGACCGCTTTGCAGCCACTCGGGCGGCAGACCGCTGGCGATCACGAGGCTGTCGCCCTCCTCACGCACGAACAGGCTGCGGATGATCATGAACCACTCGGCCGCGGCCCAGACATGCTGGCCGTCGCCCATGCAGCCACCGCCCGTGCGTGGATGGATGGCCTCGGGCCAGTGGCCGGTGCTGGACGCCAGCTCGGCCACGCGGCGGATCATGGGCCACGCCCGCTCCGGCTGCCCCGCCCGCAGCAGGCTCTGGGCGATATCCAGCGTCAGATAGGCGTTGACACCCGAATGGATCATGTTCTGGAAGAACCCGCCGTCAAAAAAGGAATCGCGCTCAAGGTAATCCACCGTCGCCAGTGTCCACGGATCACCGGCCGGGAGCAGGCGCAACGGATAATCCGCAACCAGCGAGCCGATGGCGCCGGCATCCATGCGCCGCTCCGGTGCCGCCGGCATGCCGCCACCACTGCGCTCGTGCGGAATCCGCTCAATGCTCCGGTGGATCGCCTGCCGCAGCGACTCCGCCTCCGCGCGGGCGCGCCCGGCCGCATGTTCCCGCCCGGCATCGGCGAGCACGCGCGCGGCCTCCTGCAGCCCGGCCAGGGCCCACCAGTCATCCCAGTAATAATAGTCGTTCGGGCCCAGGTGCTCCGCGCTGAAGCCGGCCGGCAGCAGGCCCGCGATACCGGGCCCCGCATCGGCCCGCAGGCGTTTGCGCCGGATCCAGCGGCAGCCGCGCTCCATGGCGTCGAGCCAGGGCGCCGGCAATGACTCCCCGGTCATCGCCTGGAAACGGCCGTAGGCCCACAGGACCTGGCCATTGGAGTCCCATTCGCCCTCCTGCGACTGGAAGTACCCGGTAGCGCGCTGGCGATCGGGGAAGCCTTCCAGTGCCCGCCGGGCGCGATCGATGTAGCCGCCCGCCAGCAGCGCATGGAGGATCAGGCAGGCGTCGCGGAACCAGAAGCGGCGATAGGTGTAGGGCCCCGGCACGATCTCGTCGACCGAATGCAGGACGAGGCTCGTGCGCGCGGCCTCGAACAGCTGCTGCAGCCAGGTGTCCGGGATCTCGACTGTGGCCGCGTCCGTATGGGCGTCGGCCCAGGTGCACCGCCGCCCGTGCGGCAGGGGCGCCTCGTCGAGCGCGACCCGGGCACGCAGCCGCCGCTCGCCCTCCGGCATGGGATACAGGGCGGCCCCGGTCGCCATGCCCACCGGGCAGTGCAGGCCCTCACGGTTCGCCGCGACATCGCCGTCCAGCGTGTGGAATACATCCCCCTCACGATAGCTGCGAAAACGCAGGTCCGCGGGTGCCGGGTCCAATTCGACATCGCTCAGGTCGTTGACCCGAAAACCACGGCCTTCAGGGGCCGGGTGCAGGGTGTCGATGAACTGGATGCCTTCCGGGTTGTAGGGGCGCACGGAGAGCGCGAGGCGGTCCCCCGCACGGCCTCGGGCCGTTATGTCGAGCAGCGCCCACGCGCGACCGTCGATGCGCTCAACGCTTGCATGCAGCTCGAGCCGTCGCGGCCCGGCGCTGAGCGCCGTATCCACGGTCAGTCCGGCCCTGGTGTCCTGCGACTGCTGCGCCTCATGACACTGCGCCGGCAGCAGGTGATTGCCGTCGGCCGCGACGATCCAGCAGTCGATCGACCAGCCATCATGCAGCGGCGTCCATAACCCGCGCGGGTCGACGATCGGATAGTGCGGGCAGTCCGGCAGGCCCACAGCGGTCCAGTTGCGGTGAGTCAGATTGACGTGGGAGAACGAAAACGCCCGGGGAATGAACGAAGCATCGCCCGGATCGAACTGGCGCACGACCCAGTACGGCCAGACCCAGTCCAGGTTGTGCTGGATCGCCTTGGTGTTGACGAGACCACGGGCATGGAAGACGAGGCCGGCGCGCAGCAATTCCAGCGGCTCCGCGACCTCCGATGGCTGCGAGAAACGGCGCAGGCGGGCCATGACCCTGAGCGGGTCGATGACACCGTACGCGTGCGCCGCACGACGCACGATCGCTCGCCATGGCAACCAGCGCCATGCCATATCGACCTCCTTAGTGGGCCATGTGGGCCACTGGATTCAATCCCCGCTGACGCCCGGGATCACTTCCGCCGGGTCAAAGATATCGCGGTAGCTCGTGTACCACGCCGCCCAGGTGACCGGCCAGAGCACGAGCCAGCCCAGCATCATCGGCAGTGACGCCAGCAGCGCGAGGACGGTCCAGACCAGGCCCAGCACCAGCAGGGGCAGCGCGTTCCGCAGCAGTCCCCGTACGCCCTGGCCGATCGCATGGATCGGCGGCAGGGCTGCCAGCACGATCAGCGGGATCGCATAGAAGAATACGACCATGACCGCCACGCCCAGCGCTAACCAGATCAGGCAGGCGAACAGCACGCCGAGTCCCATGGACGCGGCACTGCCCGGATCGACCCCAACATGGCCGGACAACTGCCCGGGATCGAGTGCAGAGAGGTCGGCGGTCACGAGCAGCAACAGCATGCTGACCACGGCCGCCGCCACATGGGCACCGGCGTACAGCAGCCCCAGGATGACGATGTCCCCGCGCACGCCCTGCGTGAGCAGCGGTTCGAACAGCCGCCCGAGATCCAGCGGCCGGCCGGCATCGGCGTCCCGGGCCGCGAGCAGCACGCCACCTGACAGCGCCGGCGCCAGCACCAGGGCGAGGAGCATACCGATGACCGGGACCAGATTGAGCATGATGAATATGAGCAGGAATACGATCGTCAGGACAATCCACATCCCGGGCGCGGCGATGAACAGGCGCCATCCACCACGCAGCCATTGCGTGCCCCGTTCCGCACCGCGGGCGTGGATCGTTACCACCACGTTGACGCTCCCCTCGCTTGCCGCCGGTGCCGATTCATCATCCAGCCCGTCCTCAGCCGTATTCGGATAGGCCACCCGTGAGCGTACAGTACCAACGGTTCCATAAACACGAGGTCGGTATCCCCATGGAGGCGAACTGGTTTATCGCACTGCCGTTCCCGGCGGCGTCGCTGCCACGCGAGGAACTGACCCGGTTGCCTGCGGGGACGCGCGCATTCGCCCCCGCGGATCTCCACGTGACGGTCGCATTCCTCGGTGCGATCGGGGAGCGGCGCGCCCTGGACGCGTGGGCACGGCTCGACACCGGTGATGCCCTGCCGCTGCCGGCGACCATCGGACCGCGGGCGGTATTCGGCCCGCCACGCAGGCCCTCGGCGCTGGGACTCGATCTCGATATCGGGGCCGAAAAAAGTCCACTCACCCACTGCATCGCGGCATGGCGCAACGAGGTCCGCGCGGCGGCGGGACTGGCGGCGGAAGAGCGGCCGGTACGCCCGCACGTGACGCTCGGACGCCCGCCGCGGCGGACCGATGCGGCCTGGCAACGGGCACTCGCGATATGGATAGACCAATATGCGGCACACATACCGGTAACCCTCGAGCGGATCGCCCTTTATACCCGTGCCGAACCGGGAGACTGGCGGCGCTTTCGCGAGGTGCGCACATTCCCGGCCCGCTCCGGCGCACGGCAGACGCGCTGAGCGGCACTCAGGTGATCCAGGGCGCGGCTCGATCAGTTCTCGAGCCAGCGCCGCGCCGGATCATTCGCCCACAGATCCACGAAGTGGTGCACCGGACCACAGCCTTGACCGACGGACAGCCGATCGGCCGCCCCGAGCGCCATCACGAGATAGCGTCGGGCGGCCTCGACCGCCTCCGCCATCGAGCCCGACGCCGGCGCCAGCGCCGCGATCGCGGAGGACAGCGTGCACCCCGTCCCGTGCGTGTTGGCGGTGCGCACGCGCTCCGAGCCGTACGTCCGCGTTCCCGCCGGCTCGCAGAGCACATCCGTAACCGCGTCGCCGTCCAGGTGCCCTCCCTTTACCAGGGCCGCCCGCGCACCCAGGTCGAGCAGGCGCATGCCCGCCGCCTCCATGTCGTCGGTCCTCGCGGGCGCATGGCGGTCCTCGAGCAAAACGGCGGTCTCCGGCAGATTCGGGGTGATCACGCTGGCCAGCGGCAGCAACCGTTCGCGCAGAGCATCGACCGCCGCATCGTCGATCAGGCGGTCACCGCTTTTGGCGACCATGACCGGATCGACGACCACCAGGGGCGGGCGGTAACGCTCCAGGCACTCCGCCACGGCCTTGACCGAGGCCGCGCTGCCCACCATGCCGATCTTGACGGCATCGACGCGCACATCGTCGAACACGGCATCGATCTGATCGCGCAGGAAGGCCGGATCCACACCCGAGACGCCACGCACCCCGGTCGTGTTCTGTGCGGTCAGCGCCGTTACGGCGCACATCCCGTAGGCGCCCAGCGCCGACAGGGCCTTCAGGTCGGCCTGGACACCGGCACCGCCCGACGGATCCGACCCGGCGATCGACAGGACGTTCGGAATACGCTCATGTGCCATCGCGCGTTACTTCACGCAGTCAAAGATGCCGAACGTCTGCTTGCCATTGCTGACTTCGGTCTCAGCGGTGATTGTGTCACCGCCCATTTCCGCGGCGCTGTTGCGCGCGAGGGTCTCGAGATTCTCGCTGATGGCCGGTTTACCGCGTTTGATAAAACCGATCTTGGTGGCCACGGACACACGGGTCTGTCCGAGCCGTTCGCAGTCCTTCGTGCGGTCCGCTTCCAGGACGAGCACGTCCTCCGCCTCAGGATCGACGGTGACGAAACTGCAGCCCCCGAGCACAGCGGTCATGCCGGCGGCAAGAATTGCATTGCGTTTCGATGCGGTCATGGGTGCTCCTGTGGATTCGATGGAATGACAAGGGGCGATAGTCGTTGTCAGTGTAAACCAGATGCCTGCTGGCCCACGCGGACAGTATCGTACCGGATTGCGTCCAGCACACGCATGGAATCGCATGGTCGCCTGTGCCAGAGTCGCGCCGATGTGGCCGATCGACTCCAGTGATGCGGTATGTGCGTGGACCCGCGCAGGCATGGAATCCGACTGTGCGGCCGAGCTGGTGGAGCGGGCCGCGGCGGCGGGTGTCGGTGGCTGGTGCCGGACCGCGGAGGGCCTGGTCGAGTTCCACCCGACCCCCGCGGATCGGCTGCCGGCACTGGCCCGGGAGCTGTCTTTCCGGCAACTCGTCTTCACGCGCCAGTGGTTCGCCCGGTTCGCCGTATGCCGGGGATTGCCACCGGACGACCGCGTAGCGCCACTCGCCCGCGCGGCGGCGGCCATACCACGGTCGGTGAGCGCCGTGCGGATCGAGTACCCGGACACGGACTCGGGGCGCCCGCTGGCACGCCTCGCCCGCGCCCTCGCCCGCCCGCTCGAGGCCGCCATCGCGAAGGCACCGGGCATCGCATCCGACGGAGAAGGGCCGATACTGCACTGCGCCCTGCTCGACGGCGGTACCGCCCTGCTCGGCCTGTCCGACCCGGCCAATTCCGCGCCCTGGCCGCTGGGCATACCCCGCCTGCGAGCACACCGCCAGGCGCCGAGCCGATCCGTGATGAAGCTCGACGAGGCGATCGCACGGTTCCTGAACGATGACGAGCGCGCCGCATGGCTGCGCCCGGGACGGACCGCCGTCGATCTAGGGGCGGCGCCCGGCGGCTGGACCTGGCTGCTGCGGAATTACGGCGTGACGGTCACCGCCGTCGACAACGGGCCACTCGCAGGCCCACTGCAGGAAGACCCCCGCGTCGAACACCGGACCGAGGACGGGTTCCGGTACCGGCCCCGGCGGCCAGTGGACTGGCTCGTCTGCGACATGGTGGAGCGCCCGCACCGGATCGCGCGGCTGCTGGCCGAGTGGCTGTCGCGCGGCGATTGCCGCCACGCCATCGTGAATCTCAAACTGCCCATGAAACAGCGCTGGCAGACGGTGGCCCGCCAGCTCGAGACGATCGCGGCCGCATTACCCGGGGATGGTCGCCTGCTGGCGAATCAGCTCTACCACGATCGGGAGGAGATCACGCTCTTCGTCACGCGTGCACCGCTGACACGCTGACCGGTCCCGAGGCGGCTACGCCTGCCCCCAGTCCTGCTTCCCGTCCGCCAGCCACTCCAGTTCCTCCGGCGTGCTCTCGCGCCCGAGGATCGCATTGCGATGCGGGAATCGACCGAAGCGCTCGATCACGTCGCGATGGCGTTCGGCATGCCGCAGGAAATCCTCATACCGGCCGCGCTCGCTCGCATCGACCTCCTCGGCCAGGCCGGCGAACAATTCCACCGAACGCGCCTGGCAGTCGCGGTCCTCGGCGTGCTCCAGCGGCATCCATGCGAACACCCGCTCGATCGGCCACAGGCCATCGATGCATTCCGGCGGCAACGCCCGGTCCAGCACCGCCCGGGCGCTCTCGTCGAACAGGAAGGCCCGCGCGGTTCCGCGGTACATGTTGCGGGGGAACTGGTCGAACAGGAGGATGAGCGCGAGCGCGCCGCGCGGTGTCCGCTCCCAGCGCCCCAGACGCCCACCGGCGGCGTTGCGCAGGTCCGCCTCGAAGCGGCCGCGGACCTCCGCGTCGAATGCCTCGTCGGCCGTGAACCAGCGGGCGGGACGATCCGGCTCGGGGCGGCCGCTCGCGTCGAGTGCCCCGAACCAGAATTCGTGAATACCCTCCGCCCGGCTCATGAACCGGCGATGCGCATCCCGGCAATCACTTGACCAGGCCCCCGGCGGTCAGCCGCGCTGGATCGAGCAGTGACCTCAGTTCCTCCTCGGAGAGCTCGGTCATCTCCCGCGCGACCTCGATCAGCGGCCGGCCATCCGCGTACGCCTTCTTCGCGATGGCCGCACCCTGCTCGTAGCCGATCACGGCGTTCAGCGCCGTCACCAGGATGGGGTTTTTATCCAGCGCCTCGCGCAGTTTATCGTCGTTGACGGTGAATCCGGCGATGGCCTTGTCGGCCAGTACGGCGCTCGAATTGGTCAGCAGTTCGATGCTCTGCAGCAGGTTGTAGGCGATCACCGGCAGCATGACGTTGAGCTGGAAATTGCCGGACTGCCCCGCGACCGCGATGGTCGCGTCGTTGCCGGTCACCTGGGCCCCGACCATCGCCACCGACTCGGGGATCACCGGATTGACCTTGCCCGGCATGATGCTCGAACCGGGCTGCAGCGGTACCAGCGAGATCTCGCCGAGCCCGGCCAGCGGGCCGCTGTTCATCCACCGCAGATCATTGGCGATCTTCATCAGGCTGGTCGCGTAGGTCTTGAGCTGCCCGCTCATCTCGACGGCCGCGTCCTGGCTGCTCTGGCCCTCGAAATAGTTGTCCATGCTGGTGAAGGCCACGCCGGTGACCGAACGCAGTTCGGCCGCCACCCGCGGACCGAAGCCCTCGGACGCGTTGATGCCGGTACCGACCGCGGTGCCGCCCTGCGTCAACGCCTCCAGGCGCGGCAGCGACGCGCGGATCCGCTCGGCCCCGTGGCGCACCTGGGCCGCCCACCCGGACAGCTCCTGGCCGATCGTCACCGGCATCGCATCCATCAGGTGCGTGCGGCCGGTCTTGACGTGACCGTCCAGTTCTTCGGCCCGGCGCTCGATCGTCTCGGCGAGATGATCCATGGCCGGCAGCAGGCGCTCATGGATCTCCAGGCAGGCGGCGACATGGATCGCGGTCGGGAAGACGTCATTGGAGCTCTGCCCCATATTGACGTGATCGTTGGGGTGCACCGTCTGCCCGCCGATTTCGGTCGCCACATGCGCCAGCACCTCATTGACGTTCATGTTGGAGCTGGTGCCGGAGCCGGTCTGGAAGACATCGACCGGAAACTGACCGGCCATCTGCCCGCCGCTCACGCGATCCGCCGCCTCGCGGATCGACGCGGCGATGTCCGGATCGAGCAGCCCGAACTCGGTGTTGACCTGGGCGCAGGCCCGTTTGATCAGGCCGATGGCGCGAATGACGGGGAACGGCATCGTGATGCCGCTGATCGGGAAATTGTCCACGGCGCGCTGGGTCTGCGCGCCATAATGGGCATCGGCGGGGACTTTGAGTTCACCCATGCTGTCACGTTCGGTACGGAATCCGCTGGCGCTCATCGCGGGCGCTTCTCCTTGTTCGGGAATCGGGCGCAACATGATGACCCGACCCCCCTTGCGATACAACCGCGGCCGTTGGCGGGTGTATAATTGCGCGCTTTTCGAACCCGGAGACACCGCATGGAACCGAGCGCCCTGACGGCGATCGCCCCCGTCGACGGCCGTTACGCCGACAAGGTTTCGGAACTGCGCCCGATCTTCAGCGAGTACGGCCTGATCCGTTTCCGCGTCGAGGTCGAGGTGCGCTGGTTCGAGGCGCTGGCCGCGGACCCCGCCCTGCCGGAGCTGCCGGCACTCTCGGACGACGCCCGCGGATTCCTCGATGGGCTCGTGCGCGAGTTCGATACCGCGGCCGCCGAACGCGTCAAGGCGTTCGAGGCGACGACCAATCACGACGTCAAGGCGGTCGAGTATTACCTGCGCGAGCGCTTCGCCGAGCACGCGGAACTGGGCCGGCTGCGCGAATTCCTGCACTTTGCGTGCACCTCGGAGGATATCAACAACCTCGCCTGGGGGCTCGCGCTGGTCCACGCACGCGCGAGCGTCGTCCTGCCGTGGTGCGACCGGATCATCGACGTCCTCAGCGGGCTCGCCGAGGCGCACGCCGAGCAGCCCATGCTCGCGCGCACGCACGGCCAGGCGGCGACGCCGACAACGCTCGGCAAGGAATTCGGCAATGTCGTCGCCCGCCTGCGCCGCCAGCGCCACTCGATCGCGGGCGTGGAACTGCTCGGCAAGATGAACGGCGCCACCGGCAACTACAATGCGCACCTTGTCGCCGCACCGGAAATCGATTGGCCGCGGATCGCGCGCGGGTTCGTCGAGGATCTGGGCCTGTGCTTCAATCCGATGACAACCCAGATCGAACCCCACGACTGCATCGCCGAACTGTTCGATGCCCTCGCGCGCTTCAATACCATCCTGCTCGACCTCGCCCGCGACATCTGGGGCTATATCTCGATCGGGTACTTCCGCCAGCGCACGGTCGCCGGTGAAGTCGGTTCCTCAACCATGCCGCACAAGGTCAATCCGATCGACTTCGAGAACGCCGAGGGCAATATCGGCATCGCCAATGCGCTGTTCGATCACCTCGCGGCCAAGCTCCCGGTCTCGCGCTGGCAGCGCGACCTCACCGATTCCACGGTCCTGCGCAATCTCGGTGTCGGTGTCGGCCACTCCCTGATCGCCTGGCGCGCCCTCGACAAGGGGCTCGCGAAACTCGAAGCCGCACCGCAACGGATTGCAGAGGATCTGGCCGCGAACTGGGCCGTGCTCGCCGAGCCGATCCAGACGGTCATGCGCCGCTACGGCATCGAGAATCCCTACGACACCCTGAAAACGCTTACGCGCGGCAAACCGGTGGATCGCGAGACCTTCCGCGAACTGATCGAGGAGATCGATGTCCCCGAGGAGGCCCGGGCGCGGCTGCGGTCCCTGTCGCCGGAGACCTATCTCGGGCTCGCGGCCGTGCTCGCGCGCGTGGAGTGAACGCCACCATGAACGAACGCACGCGATTCACGCAGGACACCGCTTTCCGCCTGGGGGAGACGGCAGGCGAGCAGCGCGTCGATGGCCCGGCGGACACCGCCGATGCCGCCCTGGCGCTGGCCACGCAGGCCCGGCTGTCGCTGCGCATCTTCACGCACGATCTCGATCCGCGGCTGTATTCGAATGACGACTTCTATTCGGCGGTCAGCGCGCTTGCACGCGCTGGACGACGCTCATTCATTCGTATCCTGGTCCAGGATCCGAGTCGTGCCGTCCAGGACAATCACCGCCTGATCGGCCTGATCCAGCATCTGCCGACCCATATCGGCGTGCGCCGCGTAGCCGCCGACTGGCGGGACGAGCGCTTCGCGTTCCAGATCGCCGACGAACAGGGCGTCCTGTGGCGCCCTGCCGCGGACCGGTTCGAGGGCAGCGTCGATTTCCATGCCGGCCCGCGGGCGCGGGAACTGCGCAGATGGTTCGACAATGTGTGGGAGAACAGCCAGCCGGATCCGGAATTCCGGCGCCTGCGGCTCTAATGGCGGATGGGGGGTCGCACTTCGTGTAGGCGGATCGCCTGACCGGGGCGGTGCTTAAGGGTTCTCGCCAAGGCGCCGAGGAACGCAAAGTAAAGAAGAATCGGGAATAAGTCCGGGTGAATACGATCCCGGGGCTTACCCCTGTCTCGGCCTGCGGTTCTTCCACTTGAAACGTTTTCGGTTTTCTTTGCGTTCCTTAGCGGCCTGGAGAGCCCCTCAGGTCACCCGAGACGGTTACTCCCGGATCAGAGGCGAACCGCGTGTTCATCCCGAGGCGACGTGAATAACGCTTGTAGGAGCGGCCTTGGCCGCGAACCGTTTTCTGCAGGCGCATGCGTATCTCGCTGGGATCGCAGTATGGCGCGTGGCGATTGACCTGGAGCGTTGGGGACCAGGACGCCGGTTCGCGAGCAAGCTCGCTCCTACAGGGGGCCCGAGGGAGTTCCGGCCCGCCACTCCGATCGCAGGCGTTCGTGATTGCGGGCGAACCAGTTCAGTCCGATCAGTCCCATGGCGTTGGCGATGCGGCCGTCGTCGGCCATGGCGATCGCCTCGGTCGCATCCACGATGTGGACCTGGATGTCTTCGTTCTCATCGGGGTTGCCATGGACACCGCCGACGCCGTCCAGCGCGGCCTCGCCGACGAACACGGCCGTCGTCTCGGTCGTGCCTCCGGGACTGACGTGGTAGCGGCAGATCGACTCGAGCCGGCCGATGGTGCAGCCCGCCTCTTCGATCGCCTCGCGTCGCACGACATCCTCGGGCGTTTCCCCCGCCTCGATGATGCCGGCCACGAATTCCAGCAGCCAGGGGCCGGATGGCGCCTCGAGCGCGCCCGGACGGAACTGCTCGATCAAGGCGATGCGATCCGTGACCGGATCGTAAGGCAGAACCGCGGCCGCGTGACCCCGCTCGAAGATCTCGCGCTGGAGCACCGGGCTCCATGCGCCATCGAAACGCTCGTGCCGCAGGTGGTAGCGCGCGAGCCGGAAGAAACCTTCGTAGAGTATCTCGCGGTCGGTCAGTTCCCAGTCACGCATCTCGCTGACCCGCTTGCAGGGCGGCCTCTACCCGGGCGACGTCGCCCGGGTCATCCACGCCCGCGGCGGGGACGGCGGCCGCCTCGGCTACATGGATACGATGACCATGCCAGAGGGCGCGCAGCTGCTCCAGCTGCTCGGCCCGCTCGATGGGCGCCGGTTCCAGTCCGCTGAACCGGCGCAGAAAGCCCGCCCGATAGGCATAGATGCCGAGATGCCGGTGCGCATCCGCGCCATCGGACGTCCGCGGATACGGGATCGGTGCGCGGCTGAAATACAGGGCATAACCGACGCGATCCGTCACCACCTTGACGATATTCGCCTCCGCCCGTTCGCCCTCCTCCGCAAGCGGCACGGCCAGAGTGGCGAGCGCGGCATCCGGGTACGTGGCCAGATCCTGCGCGACCTGGCGGAGCACGATCGGCGGCATCAGCGGCTCATCGCCCTGCAGATTGACCACGATCGCGTCATCCGACCAGCCACGGGCCTGTGCGACCTCGGCCAGGCGGTCGGTGCCGGAGGGGTGGTCGGCGCGGGTCATGCACACGGCGGCGCCGAAGCCATCGGCCACCGCCGCGATCCGCTCGTCGTCGGTCGCCACGACCACCTCTTCGGCGCCCGCTTCGCACGCGCGTCTCCAGACGTGTTCCAGCATCGTGCGTCCGGCGATCGGGGCGAGCGGCTTGCCCGGGAAGCGGGTCGAGGCGTACCGCGCGGGTATGGCGACGCGGAATGGGGTGGTCATCGGCCCTTGCGCAGTTCTTCCGCCTCTTCGAGCGAGACACTCCGTGCCTCGTCCTCGAGCATGACGGGGATCCCGTCGCGGATCGGGAAGGCCAGGCGATCGCCGGTGCAGACGAATTCCTGCTCTTTGCGGCGATACACCAGCGGCGCCTTGCATATTGGACAGACGAGGATATCCAGCAAACGGCGATCCATTACTACCTCTCGGTTGCCTGCAGGTTGTTGAGGCGATCGACGATCGCAGCGGCGAGACGGCTGCGGTCATCGACCCGCGCGGCGACATAGTGCAGGCGCGCATCGGGAAACAGGCGACACTTTACCGCATCTTTCCGTGTCATCAGTACCGGGCGCTCGTCGCCGAAGTCGAAATCCTCCGGGCGGTACGCGTGGTGGTCCGCGAAGGTATGCCGTTCGATCATGATCCCGGCGCGTTCGAGCTGGCTGTAGAAGCGCTCCGGTACGCCGATACCCGCGACCGCATGGACGTAGCGGTCGCGCCAGGCGTCGAGCGGTTCCGGTTCCCCGCTGCCGTCAACCCGGTGGACCGTGTCGGCATGGACATCGATCGGCCACGCCCCCTTGCGCTCGCCGTCGCGCACGGCGACGAAGTCCACCGACCCGAGGCGGCTGGGCGCTTCGCGCAGCGGGCCGGCCGGCAACGGCCACCCGTTGCCCAGGCCCTCATGGCCGTCGACGACGGCGATTTCGATATCACGACCCAGGGCATAGTGCTGGAGCCCATCGTCGGCGACGATGACATCGCAGTCCGGCACCAGCGCACGGGCGGCCGCGGGCCGATCGGCCCCCACGGCGACGGGGCAGCCGCAGATCCAGTGGACCAGTGCCGGCTCATCGCCGACCAGCTCGGGGCCCGTATCCCCATCCACCCGCCGAGCGTCGCCACCGGCGCCGCCGTAGCCGCGGCTCACCACACCCGGTGACCAGCCGGCCACCTGCAGCGCCGTGACCAGATGGATGACCAGCGGCGTCTTGCCGCTGCCACCGACGGTCAGGTTTCCGACCACGACGACCGGCACCGGGAGCCGCTGCACGCGGAACCAGCCGCGCCGGTACGCGTGTCGGCGGCATGCCGCGAGGATGCTGAACACCGCCGCCGGTGGCCACAGGAGTATTCGGCTGGCCAGCGTTGGCGCGCGCCAGCGCCGCACCAGCCAGCGACTGAATCGATTCACCTCAGGTGCCGTCCACCGCCGCGTTACCGAATTGCATGCGATAAAGGTTGGCGTAGGCCCCGTCACGTGCCAGCAGATCAGCGTGCGAGCCCTGCTCATGCACGCGCCCGGCATCCATGACGACGATCCGGTCGGCACCCTCGATGGTCGACAGCCGATGCGCGATCACCAGGGTCGTCCGGTTGTGGACGAGGCGTTCCAGTCCCGCCTGCACCGCGCGCTCGGACTCGGTGTCCAGCGCCGAGGTGGCCTCGTCGAGGATCAGGACGGGGGCATCCTTGAGCAGCGCGCGGGCGATCGCCAGGCGCTGGCGCTGGCCGCCCGAGAGCATGATGCCGTCCTCGCCGACCTGGGTGTCGTAGCCCTCCGGCAGCCGCTCGATGAAATCGGCCGCATGGGCGTCGCGCGCCGCCTGCTCGACCTGTTCACGGGTCGCGCCGCCCAGACGGCCATAGGCGATATTGTTCGCAACCGTGTCGTTGAACAGCGTCACGGTCTGGCCGACGTAGGCGATCTGGGCGCGCAGGCTGTCGAGCGTCAGATCGCCGGTATCGATGCCGTCGAGCAGGATGCGGCCGCCGTCGACCTCGTACAGGCGCGGCAACAGGTTCGCCAGCGTGGTCTTGCCGCTGCCGGAACGCCCGACCAGGGCCACCGTCTGGCCGGCGCGTATCTCGATATTGACATCGGTGAGCACGGCGCCCTTCTCCGGGTGATAGGCGAAGTGGACATCTTCATAGCGGACATCGCCGCGCGCCCTCTCGATCGTCTGCGTGCCGGTGTCGCGCTCACCATCGCGGTCCAGCAGATCGAACACGCTCTCGCCAGCCGCGATGCCCTTCTGGATCTGCGCGTTGACGTTGGTGAGGCGCTTCATCGGCGGGAAGATCATCATAAGTGCAGTGAAGAACGACACGAAAGCGCCGACGCTGTTCGCCTGTACGACCGAGGGCATGCTCGCGGCGTAGACCACGGCGGCCAGCACGAGCGCCAGCAGGAACTGGATGAGGGGCACGCTCGCGGCCTTGGTGTACGCCATCTTCATCTGGAAACGCCGCATGCGCTCGTTCATGCGGCTGAACTGATCCACCTCGTATTCGCGCCCCCCGAAGATCTTGATCACGCGGTTGGCCTCGACCGCCTCCTCGATCACATGGGTAACGCCGCCCATCTGATTCTGGATGCGGCGGCTCATCTTGCGGAACCGCTGCGTGATGTAGCGGAAGATCAATCCGAGCACCGGCGCGATCAGCAGCGCGCCGACCGTCATCCAGAAGTTGAGATACGCCATCCAGCCCAGCAGGAAGATCACGGTGAAAGTATCCCGCACCACGATGGTCACGGCGTTGGTCGCGGCCTGCGCCACGCGCTGGACGTTGAACGTGAGCTTCGAGATCAGCTCGCCCGACGGTGTCGTGTCGAATAAGCTCGTAGGCATCTCCAGGATCTTGGTGAACATCTGCTGGCGCATGCGGGTGATGATCCGCCAGCCGACCCATTCCATGAGGTAGTTGGACATGAACCCGCTCAGTCCGCGCAGCGCGAAGACCCCGATGAGGCCGAGGGCGACCAGGCGGATGTTGTCCGGATCCTTGTCGACGAAGCCGCTGTCGAGCATCGGCTTCATCAGCGCCGCGAATGCGGCGTCGGTGCCGCCGTAGCCGATCAGACCCACCAGCGCGAGCGTGAATGGGCCCCAGTGCTCGCGCACATAGAACAGCAGCCGCCGATAAGTCTCGACTGCGGATGGGTATTCGCCCGTCTGGGCCATATCCGGCTCCTGGTGGCTTCAGTCCGCGCCGGTATCGCGTGCGGTGGCTATGGACAGCCGGTCGAGACCGAGTTTGGAGGCCGCGTCCATGGCCCGTACGACGGCCTGATGCGGCGTCCGCGCGTCGGCACGCACGATCAGCGGCCGGTCGCGGTTATCGCCGGCGGCGCTGCCAAGGGCATCGATCAGGGTCTCCAGATCGTTATCGGAGAGCTTGCGCCCGCCGATCGCGTACTGCCCGTCGGCACTGATCACGATCTCCAGCGGATCCGGGGGCTCACTGGTGGCTTCCTGCTCGGCTTTCGGCAACTGGATCTCGAGTTCCGACTGTTTCTGAAAGGTGGTCGAGACCATGAAAAAGATCAACAGCAGGAACACGATATCGATCAATGGCGTGATGTTGAGCTCCAGTTCCTCGCGCTGGCGGGGGCGGAAGTTCACGCTTCTTCGCTCCCCCGCGCCTGGCTGATCGTGCGGTCGCCGTGCAGCACTTCCACCAGTTTGATCGCTTCCTGCTCCATCTCAACGGTCAACGCATCGACCTTGCCGCGGAAATGGCGATAGAAAATCAGGCTGGGGATGGCGACCGACAGGCCCGCGGCCGTCGTGATCAATGCCTGTGAGATACCGCCCGCGAGTTCGGCCGGATCGCCGACGCCGAGATTGGTGATGGTCGTAAACACGCTGATCATGCCGATCACCGTCCCTAGCAGCCCGAGCAGGGGCGTGATCGCCGCGATCGTGCCGAGGGCGGTGAGGAAGCGCTCGAGTTCATGCGATACGGCGCGACCGACCTCCTCGATCGCCTCCTTCATGATCTGGCGGTCGCGGTCGCGGTTGAGGAGTCCGACCGCGAGGATCCGGCCCAGCGGGGAATGCGCGCGCACGGCCCGTATCTGTTCCTCCGTGACGGGGCCTTTCGAGGCCTGGCGCCAGACGCGGGCGACCAGGTCCGAGGGGACGACGCGGCGCTGACGCAGCGACCAGGCCCGTTCGACGATGATCGCGAGCGCGACCACCGAGCAGAGGATGATCGGCGCCATGAGCCAGCCGCCTGCCTGTACGAGTTCGAACACCGTCTATCCTCCCGATTGGGCCGTGGAACCCCCCGGCTCGACCGCGCGCATGGTACCGGATTTCCCGACACGGGCGCACCCGGCCCGCCAGAAGCGCGGCGCCGTCTGGCGCCAGCCCACGGGCCTAGCCACGCCCTTCTCAGGGTCGATGGAAACGCGGATCGCGCCGGCACAATCGGAGCCCGTGGCGCTCGCCGGTGACCACCGGCGGACAACCTCCGGGCGCGGAAAATCCCAGCGGTTGCGGTAGCCGACCGCGTACAGCACGTGCCGCGGATCCACGGCCCGGACAAATGCGGGCGTCGACGAGGTCAAGCTGCCATGATGCGGGGCGACCACGACATCGGCGTCGACATCGGCCGCGCGTGCGAGCAGCCGCCACTCCGCGGTCGCCTCGATGTCACCCGGCAGCAGCAGCGATCCGCCCGGCGCGTCGATGCGCAGCACGCAGGATGCGTCGTTGCCGGTCAGGGCGTCGTCGGGATCCGGGTGCAGGAAGCGGAATTCGACACCATCCCAGCTCCAGCCCCGCCCGCGCCCGCAGAACCGTGATCCATGATCCAGGCGCTGGGGTGCGCTGGACCACACGCTCGCCGGCGCCAACCCGTCGAGTACCGCATCACGGCCGCCGGCATGGTCGTTGTCCAGATGGGACAGCACCAGGGCGTCGATCCGACGCACGCCCTGCGCGCGCAGGAACGGCACCACCACGGCCGATCCGGCGTCGAAGCGCGCGGAGAACCGGGCGCCGGTATCGTATACCAGCGTATGGTCCCGCGTCCGTACAACCGCCGCGAGGCCCTGACCGACATCGAGCAGATCGAGACGTACACCGCCCTCATCGGGGCGCGCGGGCTGCCACAGCAGCAGCGGCAACACGGCCAACAGCCCGGCCCCGCGACCGGGCATGCCGCGCGGGGCGATCAGCAGCCCCACGCCCGCGAGCCCGAGCAGCAGGATCGCCAGCGGCGGTCGCGCGCCATGCCACTCCGCGAACGGCCAGTCGGCGCATGCGCGCAACAGGTGCCACAGGGGCCCAAGCGCTTCGTCCGCGAGCCCGAACAGCAGCTGGCCGGCATCCGGCCAGACCACCGCCAGCGTCGTCCCGGCCAGGGTCACGGGCACGACCACGAGGCTGATCCAGGGGATCGCGATCAGATTGGCGACGGGGGCCACCAGCGAGGCTTGGCCAAAAAAGCCCAGCAGCAGGGGCGTCAAGGCGACGGTAATCCCCAGCTGGAGACCGAACCAGCGCTGCGTCCGTGCAAGCGGCGCCAGGCGCCCGGTCACCAGATACAGGATCGCGGCGACCGCCCCGAAGGAGAGCCAGAACGAAGCCGCGAGCGGGGCCAGCGGGTCGAACAGCAGCACCGCGACGGCGGCCGTGGCGAGGCCCTCAACCGGGCGCGCGCGGCGGCGCAGCACGATGGTCGCCAGCGCGACCGTGAGCATGAGCAGGGCGCGGACCGTTGGCAGCGCGAAACCGGCGAGCGCGCCATACGCCGCCGCCGCCACAAGTCCGATCCAGGCCTGGGCGATCGGGCGCGGCCCGAGTCGGCGCAGCGGAGATACCAGACGCCAGACCACGCGTCCACACTGGAAGCCGAGCAGCGCGACGATGCCGATATGCAGGCCCGATATGGCCACCAGGTGGGTGGTGCCGGTCGCCCGCAGGATGTCCCACTCGTGCGCGGCGATCCCGCCCCGGTGGCCGAGCGCAAGCGCCATGAGGATGCCGCCACCCGTCCCCCCCGGCATCAACGGCTGCAGATGCTCACGCAGCCGCTCCCGAGCAGCGGATAGCGAAGGCCCTGCCGTGTCCGCGAGCCGGCGCGCGTTTTCGGGCTCCAGTACGTAGCCGGTCGCGCCGATCCCCTCGCGGAACAGCCATAGGGCGTAATCGAATGTCCCGGGGTTGGCAAAGCCCCGTGCCCGCTCGAGGCGCGCGCCGAGGCGCCAGCGCATGCCGGGCTCGATGTCCGGCCGGTCGTTGCCGTACCAGTTGAGCCGGACAACCGCCGGGACCTCGACCGACGCCCCGTCGCGCTCGGCCGCCTCCACCGCCAGCCGAAACCGGGTGCGGCGCCCTTCGCTCTCGGGAAAGCCTGTCACCGCACCGGTGATCGTGAGGTCCCGGCCCTCGAGCCCCCGCTCGAGGCCATGGGCGAGCCTTGCCTGGGCCGACCCCAGGGCGACCGCGAGCCCCACCAGCGCGCCCGCCAGCACCAGCCAGCGGCGCAGCACGAGCAGACCCGCGCCGCCCGCACCAAGCAGGAGCGGCCACCACGCCGAGGGCAGCGCCGCCAATGACGCGATGGGCAAAACGCCGAGCAGCATCCCGGCCGCGAAACGGACCATGGCAGTTCCCGCATCCCTGCGATTCGTGGATAATGCCCGCGCAGTAGCCGCCCGGTCCACCCGCAACCCGGCAGTGACGATGCCGAAGAAACTGATTCGCCGTTACCTGCCCACCCCCAAGGACCTGCGGGCCTACTCGTCCCTTCGTTACGCGCTCGGCGGGCGCCTGCACGATCCCGACGTCTGGCACCTCAACCGCCGTTCCGCATCCGGTGCGATCGCGATCGGGCTGTTTGTCGCCTGGATCCCCCTGCCGATACAGATGGTGCTGGCCGCGCTGCTCGCGCTGCTGGTCCGCGTCAATCTGCCGCTGTCGGTGGTCGCCGTCTGGGTGAGCAATCCCCTGACCATGGGGCCGATGTACTGGTCCGCTTGGCGGCTCGGGCGCTGGCTGCTCGATGAGCCCTACGTGCCCGTGCAGTTCGAGCCGACATTCGCGTGGCTGACCGCCGAGATTGGCATGATCTGGCAGCCGCTCGGGCTGGGCTGTGTGCTGCTGGGGATCGTGAGCGCGGGGCTCGGGTACGTGATCAGCCGCCTGTTCTGGCGCTACCACGTAATCCGCACGCTGCTGCTGCGCCGTCGCAGTCGTGCGGCATCACGCAACGGCTGAGACGCCGCCCTCAGGTCGATTCGTCGATGCGGCCGTCGGTAAGCGTCAGTACACGGTCCATCCGCCCGGCCAGGGCGTGATCGTGGGTCGCGACCAGGAAACTCGTGCCCGATTCCCGGTTGAGCTCGGCGATCAGGTCCCAGACCCGGGCCGCCGTGCGCTCGTCCAGATTGCCCGTCGGTTCATCCGCGAGCACGCACGAAGGCCTTGTAACCAGCGCCCGCGCGACCGCGGCGCGCTGGCGCTCCCCGCCCGACATCTCGCCGGGCTTGTGCCGCAGCCGATGCTCGAGCCCGACCCGTTCCAGCAGCCGCTCCGCTTCTTTCGCGGCGACCCGGGTCGCCTGGCCCCCGATCGTCAGCGGCAGCGCCACGTTCTCCAGGCAGGTGAGCTCCGGCAGCAGGTGGTGGAACTGGTAGACGAAACCGAGGGCGTGGTTGCGCAGGCGACCGCGCGCGGCCGGCCCCAGTTTCGACATGTCCCGCCCGATCACCGAGACCCGGCCCGCGGTGGGTTCGTCGAGCCCGCCAAGGAGGTGCAGCAGCGTGCTCTTGCCGGAGCCCGAGACGCCGACGATGGCGATCTGCTCACGCGGCGCGATCGCCAGATCGATCCCCATCAACACGTCGACATCGAGATCTCCCTGGCGATAACGCTTCGTCAGGCCTTCGCAACGGATCGCCGGGGTAGTCGGACTACCTGTCGCGGTATCACTCATAGCGCAGTGCCTCCGCCGGCTGTGTGCGTGAGGCCCGGAACGCCGGATAGAGGGTCGCCAGGATACTGAGGCCGAATGAAAGGAGCGTGATATTGACCACGTCCTCGATCTCCATATCCGATGGCAGATCGCTGATGTAGTACACGTCGGCCGGCAGCAGATCGACCCCGAACAGCGCCTCCAGCGCCGGCATCAGTTCACCGATATTGAGAGACAGGCTCACACCTCCGGCGACGCCGAGCACCGTGCCCACAAGACCGATCACGCAGCCCTGCACGAGGAATATGCCCATCACGCCGGCCGGGGTGATCCCGAGCGTGCGCAGAATGGCGATATCGGCCTGCTTGTCCTGCACGGTCATGACCAGCGTGGACACGATATTGAAGGCGGCGACCGCGACGATCAGGGTGAGGATCACGAACATGACCGTCTTTTCAGTCTGCACCGCACGGAAGAAGTTCGAATGCCGCTGGGTCCAGTCACGGACCCAGAGGCCGCGCTCAAGGCTGGCCGACAGGGCCTCGCTGACCGACGGCGCCCGGAACATGTCCTCGAGCCGCAGGCGCACACCGGTGACACCCTCGCCATCGATGCGCATCAGTTTGCGCGCGTCATCGATGTGCACGAATGCGGTCGAGCGATCGTAGTCGTACATACCGATCTCGAACACACCGGTCACCGTGAACCGCTTGAGCCGCG
>Ga0207714_1000131_pt1 | contig 47940 bp, 44 predicted proteins | sample PonA232FremontCA_2_FD_187270 | JGI IMG/M metagenome (GOLD analysis project Ga0207714, IMG submission 187270) | Marine sediment microbial community from Fremont, CA, USA - Pond A23 Sediment 2 (SPAdes) | ecosystem: Environmental > Aquatic > Marine > Unclassified | place: USA: Fremont, California... | reverse complement strand
ATACATGCGGGTTCCATAATGATTGACCACATAATGTCTGTTTTAAGATTCAGACCATATTGAGTTACAAACTATTAATTAAGTTATATCCGTATGAATCAAATTGCCATCATACCGGCCCGTTACGGCTCCACTCGGTTTCCGGGCAAACCCCTGGCCAAACTGCGCGGGAAAACAATGATTGAACACGTATACCATCAAACCCAACAGGCAATAGAAGAAGTATGGGTTGCCACCGATGACACACGGATCCACCAGGCCGTGGAAGATTTTAACGGCCGGTGTGTGATGACCTCACAAGACCATGCAAGTGGTACAGACCGGATTAATGAAGCATTGGAGCAAATAGAAGAAAAGACAGGCCGCTCTTTCTACATCGTGGTCAATGTACAGGGAGATGAGCCTTTTATCCAGCCAGGACAGCTAGAGGAACTTCTTGATTGCTTTCGTCACCCGGATACACAGATTGCTACGCTAATCAAACCGGTGGAAAACCAGCAAGAGATCTTCAATGAAAACCTGCCGAAGGTCATCACTGATCTCCAGGACAATGCCATTTACTTCAGCCGCTCCCCCATTCCTTTCGTGCGCAACCATCCCCGGGAAGAATGGATCGAACACCATCCCTTCATGAAACATATCGGTCTGTATGGCTACCGCAGTGATGTCCTCAGAGCAATCACGCGACTCGAGCCCAGTCCGCTGGAAAAAGCCGAATCCCTTGAACAAAACAGATGGCTCCAAAACGGTTACCACATCAAAACGGCCACCACGGTTTATGACAACCATCCGGTCGATACCCCCGAAGACCTTAAACAATTGCAATGAAACAAGTCCGGTTCGCTGATTGTTCGGGAAAATTTACGTTTAATCACCATCTTCAACAGTTATTAGCCAGAACGGTGCGTTCAATAATTTGCTTTCCCGGTTCGAAATAAATCAGGTATCTTTATAACAAATAAAAACCGGGATTAACAGCTATGCAAAGCAATTGTTCTGTCATCTGTCCCAAAGCAGCCTTTTGTAATTTGTACAAAGACAAAATACTTCAGGGCAGCCCCGGGGAAAACGTTTATAAGTTCATCTACTGCACGACCTATCGGTTCAAGGACTGCAGGCGATATCAGATCTACCGGCTGGCCGGTACCTGTCCGGATTTCATCATGCCCAACAGCAAGCACAGCACCGATTATATCCTCAAAAAGATCGAGGAGGAACTTCTCCCAGAGTTAAGGCATCCAAGAAAAATCCACGAGTAAGATCCCGGGGCCATCGTGAAATACTATGAGGCAGAGGACCTTCAAGATAAACCCTCCATAGAGGGAAGCCACTCTAAAATCGTGAAACAGAAGAACCCTTATCAGGGGCCAACCGAAAGGCTCAAGGCCTGTGAGCCTGGCCGGGTAAACGCACCACAATCCGCTCAGCTATTTTACGGGCAGAAGTTAATGTGGACAGATCCTCAAACAATGCACCGGTAGCGCCAAAAGGGTGGCTATGGCCTATGGGGTTCATCTCAAAGTTTTTTTGCCCGCGGGCGGGGTCTACCACGGCTTCATAAACAAGGGCAGGCTGGGCCGATTTCATATACTCCTGATTTCCAGGGTACTTATTGTTGTACCAGTGTTCATTCCAGTCCCAGGATTGGTTGATCTCAAATAATACCCGGAAAGGGGGAGTAACCGAATCGTTCACTACCGTTTGCAGGGTAAAACTGCCAGTGGGGGTTGCCCCGGTATAGGCATCAGGCAGGGGATTGGAAGGAGTTGGTACAAACATGCTGTCAGGGCCGGGTATATTTCGCTGGTGGCTCCAGTAGGGCAAGGCAGATGGAATCAATTTCCTGCCTTTTTCCCAGCTGCCATCCTCGTATTGGGCATGGCGAAAAATGCCTTTTGCCATAGAACGGGCAACGTAGAGGGAATGGATATAATGGCCCTGCATATCTTCCACCCAAATCGCCATCAGGGGAAAATAATGTTCAACGCCTTTGTGAAATTCAATCTCCAAAGGGGTTCCCTTGGCCTGCTGATTGGTCCGCATCACGGCAGGTTGATCTGTTTCCTGCTGAGCGGGCAGCTCACTTACGGGCCCAAACGTCAAGGTAATCAGCAGGATCAATAGCCCATAAAATCGTTTTTTCATAGTGCATTTTCTTATTAAAATTCAACGATGATGCCGACAGAGGGCAAAATATTACCAGACTCCTCTACTTCGAGTTCCTTCAGCTCATAACGGTTTGGATTATTGGGATCTACGATGGGTTGGCCGTTTTCATTGGTTTTTTGCAGAAGTACCGGTGGTTGGTCTGCGGTGAAGTTATACACATTCTGAACATCGAGGTAGAGCATCAGCGACCAGTTGGCAAAGAAGTATTTTTTATCGATGCGAATATCCAGCTGGTGGAAGGGGTTCAGCCGTTTTTCGTTCAGCCGGCTATAATCGGGATACCCCCGGCCTCTTGCATCCCAGGCTGAAATCAGCGACGATTTTTGCCGGTCGAGTGGGGTATAAGGTGAACCGCCGACAAAGCGCCATTTAAAACCCACTTCCCAGTTGTTTTCAAACTCCCGGGTAGCCGTAAGGTTCAATAAATGTTGGTTATCCCAGGAAGAGGGTGTATAATCGCCGGTCAGCTCCAATTGGTCGTTCAGCTCGCGAAATTCGCTTCTTACATAAGTATAGGACAAGATCACGTTGAACCCGAACAGGTCCTGATCCCTGAACAAAAGCTCCAGTCCGTAAGCCCGGCCTTCCGAAACAGATTTAACCGGTTCATCTCCGTAAGAACCAAAATCAGCACCTTTATTGGCGATGGATATGGAATCATCCAGAGAAAAAGGATAATCGTTGTAGTTTTTATAAAAGCCCTCCAGGCTGACCTTCGACTCTTCATCGGGCAGCACCTGGAAACCCGCCACAAAATGGTCGGCCGATATATATTTGAGTCCGTTTTCCTTGTTGATTAACTCTCCCTGTCGATTGCTATATCCCAGGGTTGTATAAGGAGGCAACTGATAATAACGGCCGGTATTGAAATTTAAAGACCACTTGGGGGTCAGGTTATAAGAGAGGGAAAACCTGGGCGAAGCCTGGTTCAACAAATTGCTCATACTCGGCGAATAATTATTGGCATCGGCCCGAAAGCCCAATGAAAGAGAAAGATCGCCTTCAAAATAACTCTTGCTGACCTGGCCGAAAACACTCCACTTGAACAAATCCAAATCACTGCTGTAATCGATGGTAACAGGCTCACCAGCAATAAAAGATTTGCGGAATGTATTATTGGTATAATGGGCATATTCAAGCCCGCCCCCGGCATTGATCCGATATCCGTTAAGACGGGTGGTGTTTTCGTATCGCAATTTGGTTTCGGCCTCATCAGAGGTGTAATCCAATCGTTTGAGCGAATCCACCTCAATATTGTCCTGGTATTTATAGGAACGGTTTCGCAGGAAGTTGCGGCTCAGCACCCAGGTGTCATAGCCCTTTTCGCGGTAATGCTTATAAACAGCCCCTATTGTATAATTGCGCTGGGTATTGACCGGGATGTAATCCAGGATATACTGCTGAGATTCGGTGTCATTGGCCTCCTCATTGAGCTTAAAATCATCTATGGCACCAAGACCGATCAAACGCAACTCATTTTTCTGGTCGAAACGGGTTCGGGTTTTAAACTGAAAGTCATTAAATGTAGGCAAAAAAGGCAGCCCGAGGGCGTCAAACAATAATTGGAGGTAGGATCGGCGCGCCGAAAAGATAAAGGTAGTATTCTCGCCCAGGGGGCCATCCAAAGTAAGGGAGGCTTCCGAGGCACCAATGGCTCCCTGTATCTCCAGATTTTCCTTATTCCCGTTCACCTGTTTAAGATCCAGCACCGAACTCAGGGCCCCTCCCCTGTTGGCGGGAAAAGCCCCTGAATAAAAATCCACTTCCCGGATAAAATCCACATTGATGATGCCCACCGGTCCGCCCGATGCACCCTGGGTGGCGAAGTGATTGATATTGGGGATCTCAACCTCATCCAAATAAAAGCTGTTCTCGCTGGGGCCTCCACCGCGGACAATCACATCATTGCGGAAAGATACACTGGAGGCCACCCCCGGAAAGGACTGAATCACCCTGGATATATCCCGGTTGGCCCCCGGGCTTTTCTCTATTTGCTCGACCCCTATGCGCCGCAGTGAAACAGGACTCTCCTTCTTTAAACGAAAAGGCGAGGCCTTTACCACCACTTCCTTGATCTGTTCGGTCTTCTTATTTAAGGGAATCTCGATATTGAGCGGTTTGGCATTGGTCACCATAAAGGCTTCGGTTACATAGGTCTCATACCCTACCGAAGAAACCCTTAGCTTGACGTAACCGGGCTCAACCCCTGTAAATTTGAACTCACCGTCATAATTGGTCACCGACCCGATATTGGTCTGCCAGATGACAATATTGGCAAACGGGACTGGTTCATTGTTCTGGGCATTATAAACACGTCCTGTAATTACCCCGTTTCCGGGTTGCCCCTGCATGTTCAGGCTTATCAAAAGGAAGCCCAGTAATAAAATAACCTGCCATCTGGTCTTTAGCATGCTACGTTTTATCATGATGCACATTCGTTTGCTGTAAGACAAAAATGAACCTGAAATCTCCCCAATTTCCATAGGGCCATCATCACTTGCCATTCATCCCGTTTCAGAACTCAATGAACCTTCCATGATCCCAACACCCAATCAGCCTTATTTGTTTATTGATCGGCAGCACTCCCTGGTTTGCATCACTGACTGAATTGTTCATCTCCCGCCTTCATTCATCAGCTCTCATCCCACCTCAGGCTTCGCCATTTCAGATACCAAATACATTCCAACAAAGCCAATGGCCTTTTGTTTGATGGTATGCAAAAAAATGAAACAAAAAGACCACTCAAACCAGAATGCCCTGCAAATAAAAATTAAAGAATAAAAATTCCAGCGCATTAAAAACACAAAACCCTAACAATCAACACTTTTTTCTGTTAAAAGCAAAAAAATCAGGGGTTTGAAGCAGGAAATGGTTCATTGCTCCTGCTTCAACCCCCTGAGGGCAGATTTAAAATTTCACCAGCTTCTTATTTTAGGTGCTTGCAAACTTCAATAACATACCAATCCGGAACTGCTCATAAATCTTTACACGATAAAAAATCACTGATTAATGAAGCCGTACGTTCGAACGACTCAACTGCTTTCAGAGGAATCCTTCCGGGCATTTTCATCCTGAGAAGCCCGTTCTTCCGGTTTTTTCCTGGAGTACAAAAGCCTGTTTTCAAGCACCCACTTATCATTGACCTGATCCCACTGATAAGTCAGTTCTTCCTGCAGTTTATTCTTCTCATTGTACTTAAAGCGCTTGCGGATGGCATTGTACCATTGTTTGCTGCCATAATCCCAACGCTGCAGTATCTGGGCAATTTTATGGTCTTTGTCGTATTTAAAATGATAGCGGATGCCGTTGATCCACTTGCTAAGGCTTGTATTCCAGGTGGCACGGCTTTCACTTGTTTTTTGACCCCTGAAATTATAGGCCATGTTATACAATCCTTGTTTTTGCCAGGTTTCCCTTTCCGAATTCCAGCTTTGCACCAGGGCCTCATCGGGGTGGCCATACCCGTCATAATAACGGAACAGAAACCGCTGGTGGTTTTGCCATTGGTCGGTTGGGGAATGATAGGTGCGAATGACCACGTTGCTCTTTTCCCCCATCCGGTTGTAATCGATCAGATAACGGGTGGTGCTGATCCACCTGCCAACAGCTCTTTTCCATTCCTGATGCAGGATCTCGCTCTTATTGCCCATCCCGTCATAGGTAATGGTCTTTAATTTCAGGTTAACCCATTCCTGCTGGGTGCCATCCCAGGTCTGATTCAGCGATTCGACCACCTTACCCTCTCTGCCGTAGCTTTTTATAGTCCTCTCCTCATTGATATAGCTCATCTGTTGGGGTTGCCATTTTTGCTTGAGCACCGCCAGCAACTTCTGATTGGCCCGGTAAAATTCAAGGTCCCGGCCATAAAGTTCCCATCGGCTGGAATCTTCATGCCATTTGTAGGTGTAAGACGTATCGATGTTGTTCTGGCCCACACGCTCGATCAGGGAATCCCGCTGATAAAGTTCTTCCTGTATTTCCTGCTGGGCCGTGGCCTGAAGGGTGGAAAAGTGAACCAACGCCACAATCAGACCAAAAACCAATGTAGAAAATATCGGGTGTTTATAGCGCATCATAGTTACCTCCTTGTTTATTAATATTTTAACGAATCATTTAATCAGATTATTACGTACATGGCAGCTTGTTAGGGAGACACGCCCGGCAAGGGCTAGTGAATCCCTATTGACTGGAGAAATGCATCATAACCGGGCTCGCGGCCCAGGAAATTTCGCACCAGTTTTTTCTCCTCAACCGAAGCGCCCTTTTCCAAGACTTCCGCTTTGAATTTTTCACCGGCAGAGGGATCCATAGGACCAGCATGCTGAAAGAGCGAATACATATCCTCGGCATAGACCTTTGACCACAGATAACTGTAATAGCCGGCGGCATAACCATAGAGATGGCCGAAGCCGGCTTCAAAATGGGTTCCTTCGGTAAAATCAAAGAGGGTCACTTTATTTTGAAGGCTCCGCACCACATCGGTGGTCGAACGCGGATCCTCACGGGGATCATATTGATCATGCAAGGTCATATCCAGCATCCCATAAAATATCTGTTGAAGGGTAAACAACCCGGAACCCAGGTTGCGGGCTTCTTTCATTTTTTGATGGAGCGCCCGGGGCAGGGGTTCGCCGGTTTGGTGATGAACGGCAAACCTCTTCAAAGATTCATATTCCCAGGCCCAATGTTCAAAGAGTTGGGAAGGGACTTCCACAAAATCCCGCTTGGTACTGGTACCCGACTGGGTGGAAAAAGGCGCCCGGGTTAACAGATCATGCATCAGATGTCCAAACTCATGAAACAGGGTAACCACGTCAGAATGGGTTAAAAGGGCAGGCTGATCACCGGTGGGTCTGGGAAAATTGGTCACCAGACTGGCCAGGGGTTTCTGATAACCCTGTCGCATCTGCTTCCCAGGTATCAACGTAAAACAGGCCGCATGGTTAAACTTGTCCTGCCGCGGGAAAAGATCCAGGTAGAAGCGGCCAATGAGCTGTTGATGCTGATAAACCTCAAACATCCGAACCTCCTGATGCCATACCGGCGGATTTTCAATCTCATCAAAACTCAAATGATAAAGTTGACCGGCCACATCAAACAAACCGCTGATCACCCGGTTCAACTCAAAATACTGCTTCACCTGCTCATCATCCACATGATAATCCTCCTTCAGCAGCCTGGTCTTATAATAGGCATTTTCCCATGAATAAACCTTTTGAGCCTGCCCCAGGCGTTGATGTTTCTTTTCCAGCAACTGGCTGTAATCCTTCCGGGCTTTTTCCATAACCCGCTGATGCAGGGTTTGCTCAAAATCCCAAACCGCTCCGGGCTTCTCTGCCATCCGGTTTTCCAGCTGATATTCGGCAAAAGATGAATACCCCAGGATATCAGCCAATTGCTGACGCTTTCGGAGCAAATCATTCAGCACCCCGAGGTTGCTGTCCGAGGCAATATTTTTGAACCGATATGCCAGCTCTTTTCGGGCTTCATCCGACTCAGCATACTTCATGAAAGGAAAATAGGACGGATAGGTCAGGTCAATCTCATAGCGCCCGTCCTGGGTGCGGCGGGCTTGCTTGTAATCATCCGGTAAACCCTCCATATCTTTCTCTTCCAGAACCATCCGGTCCTGGTAAGAACTGATATTGGACTCAAACTGAATGCCCAACTCGGATATGGCATCCTGGATCTCCCTGATTTGATCACGCTGTTCTTCGGAAAGGCCCAGGCCATTCTGCTCAAACTCCCTGATCACATCCCGGAGAAGCTTATCTTCCGCTTCACTCAACTGGCGGCGATCCACCAAGTCAGCATAGTCCTTCATGGCCCGGTATAGTGCCACATTCATGTTCAACTTATTCTCAAATTTACTGAGTTCTTTGATGCTCTCCAGACTTTGTTCCCTGATACCGGCATCTGGATGAACATATGCCATTAAAAAAATAGGGGCATGCACTTTCTCGATTTCATTATGCAAATCATCAAATCGCCACAAGGTATTGCCGGCCGTTCGCTGACCGGCATCAAGGGAAGTGATCTCATGGACAATCGATTCAGCATGGTCCATCACCAAATCAGTGGCCTGCTTTATGGCTGAAGCCGATATGCGAGAAAAATCAATAAGGGCATTGTTTTCCGGAAAAAATGGATTTTGACTCATGTTTGTCGTTTCCTGTTGTTTTTTATTCGACATAAAGGTTGTAATGTACAATAATATCTATATTTTTAACAGACAATAAAAATTTCCATTGGTTCAATGGATGGCTTTTTGAACAAACCAGACCCGCATTTACCAGGCTGGCCATCAAAGACATGCATAAAGAACACGGGTACTATAGCATGATATTCAACATTAATAGACCATTGCTAATCCTTATTCTGATTTACAAAATTGAATAAAGCGCTATAAGACAAAAATTTCATGAAATCAGTCAAACAAATTCACCCCCTGCCCGATCGCACCACCATGCGGAAGATGGGTGTCGTAAAAAACCTGAAAGACATTCGGAGAAGATCCCTGAGTGCAGGTGCCCAGTGGGAAGAGCACCTTGAGAAGACCCGGCAGTTTATCCTAAACTGCGGGGAAAATAAACAAACCGGTACGGCTGCCATCCTGGGCAGTGGCTGGTTGCTGGAAATACCACTGGATGGGCTGGCCCGCAAATTTGAAAAAGTACAGCTGTTCGACCTCTATCATCCCCCTCAGGTTCATAAAATGGCGGATAAACGGCCCAACGTTGAACTGATCCAAACCGACCTAACCGGCGGAGCAGTCGAAGAAGCCTACCAGGCAGCCAAAACCTATCGTAAAAAAGGTGAAAAAACACTGATCAATAGCTTGTCAACAGGGGCTTTTCAGTTTATTCAGTCCCCCGACTTTGTGGTCTCGGCCAATGTGCTTCATCAACTTAACCAGATGATTACCAATTACCTAAGAAAAAAGGGTATCTACAATGACAAGGAACTGCTTCAACTGGCCAAACAATTGCAGGAAGACCACCTGGAGCTGCTGCCTGAAAACAAATCGTGCTTGATCAGCGACATGGAGGAAGAACTTTACGATGAACAGGGGGCATTTGTGGGCAGCCGCCCCCTGCTGAACATCCATTTTCCCCATTCAAATTATAAAAAGCAGTGGCAATGGCGGTATGACCCCCATATGAAAGACCGCGAAGGGATTCAAACCTTCCGCAATGTAACAGGTCTTACTCTATAAATCACTATGAACGGGCTAGAGAGTAGCATCATTGCGCATTCGGCCTCTGCCCGATAAAAAACACCAATTCTCATCAGCAGGCGGATGAGCCGAATTCCCCTGTATATCCATCTGTAAAAATTAAAGGATTGTTTTTTATTCATCGATTAAATCAGTATTTTTGGCATTGCATTCATTCTATATGTATAATCCACAGGGCACAGGGGCCCACATTGAGCCCATACCCTGAGGAGCTAAGTTGAATCATCCGAAAAACAAAATTTTCCACGTATGAAAAGAGATACCAGGATTTTCGATTTAATTGAACAGGAAAGACAACGTCAGCTCAACGGGATCGAATTGATCGCCTCTGAAAATTTCGTCAGCGATCAGGTCTTGGAAGCCATGGGGTCCTGTATGACCAATAAATATGCGGAAGGATATCCCGGCCGCCGGTATTATGGGGGCTGTGAAGTTGTCGATCAGTCTGAGCAACTGGCTATTGACCGGATCAAGGAACTTTTCAATGCTGAGTATGCCAATGTTCAGCCTCATAGCGGGGCCCAGGCGAATGCGGCTGTATTTCTGGCCACCCTTAAGCCCGGCGACACGATCATGGGCCTGGACCTGTCTCATGGGGGTCACTTAACGCATGGCTCGCCGGTCAACCTCTCCGGTAAGCTGTACCATGCTGTTTCTTATGGGGTTGATCAGGAAACCGGGTTGGTTGATTATGAACAAATGGAAGAGATGGCCCGCAAAGAAAAGCCCAAACTCATCATTGGCGGGGCTTCGGCCTATTCGAGGGACTGGGATTATGAACGCATGCGCAAGATCGCCGATGAGGTTGGCGCCCTTCTGATGGTTGACATGGCTCATCCGGCCGGTTTGATTGCCGCCGGACTCCTGAAGAATCCCCTCAAGCACGCCCATATTGTCACCTCCACCACCCACAAAACCTTGCGCGGGCCAAGGGGCGGAATCATTTTGATGGGAGAAAATTTCCGCAATCCCTGGGGATTGACCACCAAAAAAGGCACTGTGCGAAAAATGTCAGGATTGCTCAACTCAGCTGTATTTCCCGGTACCCAGGGGGGGCCCCTGGAGCATGTGATCGCTTCCAAAGCGGTATCGTTCGCCGAAGCCCTGGATCCTTCCTTTAAGGAGTACCAGCAGCAGGTGCAAAAAAATGCCCGGGTTATGGCCGATGCTTTTCACAATAAAGGTTATAAAGTCATTTCCGGGGGCACCGACAACCACTCCATGCTGATTGATCTGCGCACCAAAGTGCCGGATGTCAGCGGAAAAGATGTGGAAGACACCCTGATTAAAGCCGACATCACCATCAACAAAAACATGGTTCCCTTCGACAGCCGTCCCCCCATGCAAGCTTCCGGCATGCGCCTGGGTACAGCCGCCATTACTACAAGGGGCCTGAAAGAAACAGAGGTTCAACAGGTGGTTGAATACATCGATCAAATCATCACCAACATCAGTGATGAAAAGACCATCGAAGAGGTGCGGCAGAAAGTTCATGAAACGATGGGGCAATATCCCCTGTTCAACTACTAGCCTTTTGCATAGCTGCCTTTTCGGGGAGGAATAAATAAAAACATCAAGCCAGGCGGTTTAACTGCCGCAGGTTTTGATGACGGGTCCAAAAGGCGGCCAGAAAAATAAAGGATCAGAAAGAGGATGTGCGGGGTTCGCCTGCCCCATCCTCTTTTTTAATAGTGGATTTTTCACTTAAACCGAACGTTGCCCCATGGAATGGTATTTAATACTGGCAGTGATTGGAGTAGGCTTCATGGCAGGTTTCATTAACACTTTGGCCGGCAGTGGTTCCCTTTTAACCCTGCCAATGCTGATGTTTCTTGGGTTGCCGGCCAACGTAGCCAATGGCACCAACCGCATCGCCATCCTGTTGCAAAACGTTGTGGGGGTAGGCAGCTTTCGCCAGCAAAAGGTCTTGCCGGTCAGGATGAGCCTTTGGCTGGCCCTTCCTGCGGTGATCGGTTCGCTGGTGGGGGCGCAGATTGCCATCGAGCTGAATGAGCAGGTCATGGAACATGTGATCGGGGGTCTTTTGATCATTATGTTTTTCCTGATCCTTTACAAACCTGCTCAATGGGTCAAGGGCCAGGCAGGTCATGTCAGGGCCAAGCCCACCACCCTGCAATTCATCATCTTTTTCCTGGTCGGCATATACGGGGGTTTTATACAGGCCGGGGTAGGCCTTTTCCTGCTGGCCGGGCTGGTTCTGGGAGCCGGGGTCGACCTGGTGCGGGCCAACGCCATGAAGCTGCTGATCGTGCTCATATATACCCCCTTTGCCCTGGCCGTCTTCTTTATCAACGACCAGGTTAACTGGCAGATCGGTCTTATCCTGGCCCTGGGCAATATGCTGGGGGCACTGGTGGCTTCACGCTTCGCCGTCTCCTGGGGGGCCAAATATGTGCGTTACATCCTGCTGGCCGTGATTTTCGGAGCCGCCCTTAAATTGCTCGACGTCTTCCAGCTCATCGCTGACCTGCTATGATTGAATGGCAATATATCGTCGGTATAGGCATCGGCTTCCTGGCTGGTTTTATTAATGTATTTGCTGGCGGCGGTTCCCTGCTGACCCTGCCTTTTTTGATCTTTATGGGCCTGCCGGCCACCGTCGCCAACGGCACCAACCGGGTGGCCCTGCTGATGCAAAACATCGTGGCCACCGGCAGCTTCAAACAAATGAAAGTCTTCCGGTTCAGGGAAGGCATATACCTGACCATTCCTGCCATCGCAGGAGCAATCCCCGGTGCCTTTCTTGCCTCCAACATCGACCAACAACTGATGGAAAAGCTGATCGGTGGGCTGCTGGTCATCATGTTCCTGATGGTCCTGATCAAACCCGAACGCTGGCTCAAACCAGCCGGCTCGGAAAAAACAAAAATCGGCCTGGCCCAGATCATTACCTTCTTCTTTATTGGCCTCTACGGGGGCTTTATCCAGGCCGGCATCGGTTTTTTCCTCATCGCTGCCCTGATCTTTGTGGCCGGGGCCGACCTGATCAAAGCCAATGCCCTGAAATTGTTCGTGGTGCTGATCTATAACCTTTTTGCCTTCGCTGTCTTCATCCTCCACGACCAGGTCGACTTCCTGATGGGGGCGATTGTAGGGGTGGGCAACATGCTGGGGGCCTACCTGGCCACCCGCATAGCAGTGAGGTCAGGGCCCCGCCTGGCCCGAATCATCCTTTTAGCCGGCCTCCTCCTTTCTGCCCTGAACATCTTTGATGTTATTGACATCTTTTAGACCCCGCTTAGCGGGGTCCGCTTAGCGGGGTCCGCTTAGCGGAGGTAAAGACCCCCGCTTAGCGGGGTCCGCTTAGCGGGGTCCGCTTAGCGGAGGTAAAGACCCCCGCTTAGCGGGGGTCAAATTACAAGACCCCGCTTAGCGGGGTCTCTAATAAGGGGGGCTAAAATTTTCATTGTCAAAACCCTAAATGCTTCAAATCCCCTAAACATTTTTTCTGCTGGCTTGTTTCAACAAATAAATGAAAAGCTTATTTTTATTCATCTTTATCCCAATGATCATGAGCTCACAGGTAAAAAGCCAGCAATTTCCGCGCATCGAAGCAGAAACCCTCTCTAAAAAACAGGTGGTTTTCCCCCAGGACACTCAAGGGCAATTTGCCCTCCTTTTGATTGCTTTCAGGCGTCAAACACAAGGAGAAGTCGATTCATGGTTGAATCCTTTTATCGAAGATTTCAGCAACCATCAACAAGTAACATTTTACGAGATCCCAATGATATCAGGCAACTGGAAATGGATGTCGGGTTGGATCGACAGCGGGATGCGCTCAGGGGTTGCTGAATACAAACATGATCATGTAGCCACTTATTACGGTCCGCTTAAAAGTTATTTCCAACATTTTGAAGTAGATGATGTACGAAGGGTTTATGTGTTTTTACTCGATAAACAGGGACATATCCTATGGCGGGAAACCGGCCGGGCCAATCAAAACAAATACCAGGAGCTTAAGCTACTGCTCAACTCTAAAGTATCCGGAGAATCGGGTTAACAGGGGGCTCTAATCCACCATTGATACAAACCGGTTAACCATTAAAAAATCATTTCTTCCACCCAATTTAAAGGTATATCCAAATTCTGCTGTTCAGAATATCTTCTCTAACGAAGTCGGGTTTATGTCCCTTTGAACAAACTTTTTGAAAGATTGTACGCTCATCCCCAGGGTTTCAAGGGCCAGCTCCCTGTTAACCAACCTGCCATTTTTTCTCCCGATAAAATCATTAAAAGACGAATATTCCCAGTCCTCAGGGCATTTAACCAATCCTGCCCGCAACGGGTTTTGGTGAATGTATTGCAGGCAAATCAAAACATAGTCTTCTTTTTGACCATTAAGCATCTTTGCCTTTGTCCGTTGCGCCCACAAGGGGCCCGATTTATCATATTGCTTATTGATGGCCTGTGTATAGGAGCTTAAAAGGGTTCCCCAGTTCTTGGATAGCTGTTGCGTTCCGGGTCGATGGGCTTCCTGAATGTCTTCAATGCTTTGGGGTGTGGTTTGAACCAGAAAATGAAAATGATTGGGCATCAGGCACCATGCCAATATCTCACAACACGGTTGAATATAGAGCTTAACTTTCCTTAAAAAATTAAAATAATGGTTTTTTTCGAAGAAGACCTGCTCATGGCTTCTGTTGTAAACATGATAGATACAATCTCTCTCGTAATGCATGATCTTACATTTACCCTTTTAGGCGGATGAGCGGTTGTAGATACAAGTTAAAGCAAATCATGATAAAAAGAAAGCAAACCAGAGAAAAACGATGGATAAAATATTTTTTGGATCTTAACTTCATTAATAGCTCTGAGCATAGAGAAGGGCAAACGAAGAGGAAGAGTCAATGAAAAGAATTAATGGGGAGGCTAGCAAAGGGCAGGAGATCAGGAGCAAATCACGAGGAAAAGTATTGGAAGCAATTTAATGACCCCGCTAAGCGGGGTCAATTTTTTATGCACCCCGCTAAGCGGGGGAGGAATTATTTGTGCACCCCGCTAAGCGGGGTCCGCTAAGCGGGGGTATGGGTTAAAAATCGCCGCCGGCTCCGCCGCCGCCGAAGCCACCGCCTCCGAAACCGCCGAAGCCGCCACCTCCCATATCGCCACCAAAGCCTCCGGAGCCGGAGCTAAAATGACCGAAGCTGCCCTGCTGGCGATGAGAAGCAGCCCCGAGCATGGTCAGTGCAGCCAGAAACGGTATGCCATGGCCCATTGAATAATGACGGGCCCGCCGAACGCGGCCAACCACGGCAAAAATTATGACCAGTAAAAAGACAATTCCGATGGGATACGGCGCTTGCGCACCCTCTTTGCCGTTACCCGACTTCTGGGCATATTGTTGTGCGGTATATTCACCCCGGGTTAAATCAAACAAGACACTGGTACCGGCTTCCAAACCCTTGTAAAAATTGCCTTTGCTGAAATGGGGCACCATCTCCTGATCAACAATCATCTTGGCAGTGGCGTCCGGAACAGCACCTTCCAGACCGTAACCGGTGGCAACGAAGACATCTCCATTGTCCGGGCTGACCAGTATCAAAATGCCATTGTCCTTATCTTCCTGGCCGACGCCCCAGTGATGGGCCAGGCGAACGGCATAATCGGATATTTCAAATCCCCTGAGGTCATTCAGGGTCACCACTGCAATTTGGGTGGAGGTTTCCCGGTTGAACCTGACCAGTTTCTTCTCCAGCTGATTCTGCTTGTCAGCCGGAAGCACTTCGGCAAAATCATTCACTATCCGGGGCGGCTGGGGGCGTTCAGGAAAATCAACATCCTGGGCGGATGCACCAATGGCTGCAACCATCAACCAGCCCATCAATAAAGTTTGAAAAACTGCTTTATACATAGGGGATCTCATTTTTCTTCCTTTCCAAAGGAAATGTCATTGGATAATTCATTCACATCATCGGATTGATAAGGGAAATGCTCATGCAAAGCCTCACCGGCCATCCGGATGCCGCGGGCCAACCCATCTGCATAGCTACCCTGGCTAAAATAATCCAGCACGGTGGCTTTGATGTCATCCCAGAAATGCTCGGGAGTGACGGCATTGATCCCGGCATCCCCAAGAATGGCAAATTTGCGGTCATCTGTTGCCAGGTAAAAAAGCACGCCGTTACGTTTTTCGGTCTTATGCATTTTCAACTTGCTGAAAATGTAAGCCGCCCGGTCCAGTACATTGATCCGGCAACGTTTTTCCACGTGCAAACGGATCTCGCCCGATGTATTCAGCTCGGCATCTCTGATGGCATCGGTAATCTGTTTTTTCTGTTCCTGGGTGAAAAATCGGGAGGGTTTCACAGGTCTGTAATCTATTTTAAAGTTTTAAAAATTATTTTTTTCCTTGGGCACCCCGATCCATCCTTACGCAATGAATCGCCATGCCTGCCCCCCATGAACACCGGGTGCTTACTGAACAATACCGGCAATGCGGGGCTCAATATATGCATTTTTATTATTGTTTCAATCGTCAGCCATGAAAATCAACATTTCCCTTTACAGGATATTGGCTTAGAGACATTGCATGCTCAAAACTGAACGTCAGGAGCTTCCTCGGCACCCTCTTCCGCTTCAAAATAAGCCTTCTCCTCAAAGTCAAACATATTGGCAAAAATGGTTTGCGGAAACTGGCTGATGTAGGTATTGTAGGAACGGGCGGCTTCGTTAAAACGCCGACGCTCCACACTGATGCGATTTTCAGTGCCCTCCAGTTGCGCCTGTAACTGTTTAAAATTCTCATTGGCCTTCAGGTTGGGATACCGCTCAACCCGGACCATCAGCCGGGAAAGCGCCGAACTCAAAGCGCTCTGGCTTTGTTGAAATTGTTGGAGTTTTTCCGGGCTCAGGTTGTCGGCATTGATATCGGTAGAAGTGGCCTCGCTACGGGCCTCAATCACTTTCTGGAGGGTTTCCTGCTCATGCTCGGCATACCCCTTCACCGTGTTGACCAGGTTGGGAATCAAATCAGCCCGGCGCTGATAAACATTTTCCACATTCGACCACTGAGCCTCTACATTCTGCTCCATCTTAACCATCTTATTGTAAGACCCGCGGAATGAACTGTATAAGATCAGTCCCAAAATAACGATGACTCCGATGATGATCCAGGATTTTTTAATATTCATGGCCACAATTTATTTGAGTTCCGCTCAAAGGTAAAACCTTTTTGGTTTCGATAAACAGATTGGTTGTTAAAAATTTCTAAAAGGAGGAAGATGTTTAAAAGAAGGGGCAATCCTTGATGAAAGTCGCTGGAATGTTTTAACTTTACCTAACCAAAACAAACCTAAAACTCAAAGGTATGACAAGAGAAGAATTCCAGAAGGCTGTACTGGAGGGCATTCCTGATGAATTGCCGGAACCTAAGCCTTATGACAGAAATATCAACCATGCCCCAAAGCGAAAAGATGTATTGACTGAAGACGAGAAGCGGCTGGCCTTAAAAAATGCCCTTCGATATTTTGATCCCAAACACCATGCTACCCTGGCCCCTGAATTTGCTCAGGAATTGGCTGATTATGGGCGGATATACATGCACCGTTTCCGTCCTGATTATGAGATCAAGGCGCGCACGATCGATGATTTTCCGCATCGGTCCAGGCATGCAGCAGCGATCATGCTGATGCTCAGCAACAATTTGGACCAGGCGGTGGCCCAGCATCCCCATGAACTGATCACCTATGGGGGCAACGGGGCGGTATTTCAAAACTGGGCCCAGTACCGGCTGACCATGAAGTATCTGGCTGAAATGAGTGACGAACAAACCCTGGTTCTTTATTCGGGGCATCCGGTGGGGTTATTCCCTTCGCACCGGGAAGCTCCGCGGGTAGTAGTGACCAATGGGATGGTCATTCCCAATTATTCGAGCAAAGAGGAGTATGAGAAGTTCAATGCGATGGGGGTCTCACAGTATGGTCAGATGACGGCCGGTTCATTTATGTATATTGGGCCACAGGGGATTGTACACGGCACGACCATCACAGTACTGAACGCGGGCCGGCGGACGCTTAAGGCGGGGGAGACGGACCTTTCAGGGAAAGTTTATGTCACTTCCGGTTTAGGGGGTATGTCGGGTGCCCAGCCCAAAGCCACCGTGATAGCTGGAGGCATATGTGTAGTGGCCGAAGTCAACCCCAAGGCCAGCCATAAAAGGTACCAGCAAGGCTGGGTAGAAGAAATCTACGAAGACCTGGATCAATTGGTTTTCCGGCTAAGGGAAGCCATCGAGCAGAAAGAATCCGTTTCCATTGCCTACCAGGGCAATGTGGTCGATTTATGGGAGCGGTTGGTGGATGAAGGCATCCATATAGACATGGGTTCGGACCAGACCTCCCTGCACAACCCCTATTCCGGTGGATACTATCCGGCAGGTTTAACCCTGGAGGAAGCCGACCGGATGATGAGCGAGGAGCCTGAAAAATTCAGGGAAAAGGTGCAACACTCGCTCAAACGCCAGGTAGAAGCCATCAATAAGATGGTGGATCGCGGGATGTTTTTTTGGGATTATGGCAACGCTTTCTTGCTGGAGTCGAGCCGCGCAGGGGCAGATATTTTAAACGAAGAGGGCTCATTCAAATATCCCTCCTATGTAGAGTCGATCATGGGCCCCTTGTTCTTTGACTATGGTTTTGGCCCATTTCGCTGGGTCTGCACTTCGAACGACCCGAAGGATCTGGAGGCAACCGACAAAATTGCCGCCCAGGTCATGGAAGAGCTGGCAGAGGAGGCCCCCCAGGAAATCCGGGGGCAGATGGAGGACAACATCCACTGGATCAAGGAAGCCGGCAAAAACGATTTGGTGGTAGGGTCTCAGGCGCGCATTCTGTATACCGACGCCGAGGGGCGCATCGCCATTGCCCGTGCCTTTAATGATGCCATCCGGGAAGGCAAAATTTCGGCCCCTATCGTTTTGGGCCGCGACCACCACGATGTTTCTGGCACCGACAGCCCCTACCGTGAAACGGCCAATATTTACGACGGATCCAAATATACCGCCGACATGGCCGTTCACAACGTCATTGGAGATGCCTTCCGCGGAGCTACCTGGGTATCCCTGCACAACGGCGGCGGCGTAGGATGGGGCGAAGTAATCAACGGAGGCTTCGGCATGGTTCTCGATGGAACAGATGAAGCCGAAAAAAGACTCCAGATGATGCTGCACTGGGACGTTAACAACGGCATCGCACGAAGAAGCTGGGCCCGAAACAAAGGCGCCATTTCTGCCATCAAAAGGGAGATGGAAAGAACTCCCAATCTCCAGGTCACCCTCCCCAACATCGCCGACGAGGAGCTGATCGATCAGAGCATCGGGAAGGCCTGAGATTAAAAGTGCTGTGAGGGGCCCGCTTTATCAGATGAAACATGCATTGGTTGACCTCAATAACCGGCCCCGTCCCGGCGGGGTAACTTCTATGTGGCCAACCAATGCAATAATCATAAGCAACCGCCCATGATCAAAGACACACCAGGAAAAACCAACTCATGACGGACATCGCCATTGTTATCCTGAACTGGAATACCCGCCAGCAATTGGAACAGTTTCTGCCCAATGTACTTGCCCATTCCAAAGAAAAAGGGGTTGAAGTCGTTGTGGCTGATAATGGATCAACTGACGATTCGGTGGCTTATATGCGGGAAAACCATCCCGGGGTGCGGCTGATTGAATTCGACACCAACCATGGATTCACCGGGGGTTATAACCGGGCCCTGGCTCAGATAGAGGCCAGGTACTACCTGCTGTTGAATTCCGATGTGGAAGTCACCTCCGGCTGGCTTCAACCATTAAAAGCCTGCATGGAAGAAAATTCATCGGTAGCAGCCTGCATGCCTAAAATGAAATCGTGGCATCAACCGAAGTATTTCGAATATGCCGGGGCTGCCGGAGGATTTATAGATAAATACGGGTATCCCTTTTGCCGGGGACGGATCCTGGAGGCCATCGAACAAGACCAGGGTCAGTATGATAAGGATTCGGAGATATTCTGGGCCACCGGCGCCTGCATGCTGGTCAGAAGTGATCTGTTTCACCAGGAGGGAGGCTTTGACGAGGCCTTTTTTGCCCACATGGAAGAAATCGATCTGTGCTGGCGCCTCAAAAACAAGGGCCATTCCATTCGATATGTGCACGAATCGACGGTTTATCATGTTGGCGGGGGTACACTGCCCAACAACAGCCCCTTCAAACTCTTCCTGAACTACCGCAACAACCTGTTCCTGCTTTACAAAAACCTCCCGGCCAAAAGACTGAACCAACACATCCAAATCAGAAAAAGCCTGGATATTCTATCCTCACTGGTATTTCTGACCAAAGCCAACCTGCAGGGCTTCCGGGCTGTTCTCAAAGCCCACCGCCATTTCCGCAAAGCCCTGCCCGAACTCAAAAAGAAACGCCAGAAAAATGCCCCCACTTCCGGAAATTTTCCTTCCGGAATCTACCCCAAAAGCATCCTTTGGGATTATTTCATTAGAAGACGCAGAAGCTTCGCCCTGCTTAATTTCACCACTAAACCCCAATCCAATGAACAATAACGTGATTTCACCCGTTTGAATCAGATGAATGGGTCTAAAAATAAAGTATTTTCACTCTATGAAGCCCAATGAATCATCGTTAATTTAGCCCCATAAATTTAAAAGGAAAAATGCGGCAAGACACTTCCAACATACTGATCATTGATGATGTTTCCTCCAACCTGCTGCTCCTGGAGTCGATTCTGGAAACAGAGGGTTATGCGGTAATCCCGGTAGACAATGGTAAGGAAGCGCTGGAAATGTTGAAGGGATCAACAAACATCAAGCTCATCCTTCTGGATATTATGATGCCTGATTTGAACGGATATGAATTCCTCGATCAGAAGAACCAGTTGCTGGGGGAAGATATTCCGGTGATTATTGTATCGGCCAAAACCGATGCCGACAGCATCCAGCATGCCCTGAACAAAGGAGCTTTTGATTATATCAGCAAACCCTTCAACACCCAAAACATCATCAATAAAATCAAATCGGCCTTGAAAGGATAAAGGCCGGATCATGCCTTCCCCAAAAATCACTGGGTTCGTGGATTTCGCAGACATTTGGATATAACCATCTTACAGGCGTTGGTATTGCCCAGTTCGCAGGCTTTATGAAAGGCATCGCAGGCTTTACGTTTTTTGCCCTGTTTAAAATGGCACATCCCCACATTATACTGGGCCACGTGGTTATTGGGATCCAGTTCAAGGACCCTTTGAAAATCCTCCAGGGCCTGGCTATAATTTTGCTGTTGATAGTATAAATTCCCGCGATAAATAAAAACATTGGGATTATGCCTGTTGATGGACAGCGCCTGTGAATAGTTCTGCAGGGCTTTCTGGGTATTGCCCAGTTTTTGGTAAGCAGCCCCGCGGTTGACATATACCCGGTTAATGATCATGCTGTCATTTTCACCGGCAAAATTCAGTGATTTGTTCAGATGAGGCAGGGCTTTTTCAAAGTACCCCCTTTCGATCAGCACCTTCCCCATATACATATGGAAAGCCGGATTTTGAGGATGTTTCTCCAGGGCTTCGGATGCGGCTTTTTCAGCCCTACCGTACTGATCCAGCGCCAGCAAAACATCAATATTTCCCTTTAAAGCAGGTATATATGTCTGATTCATGTTAAGGGCCCGCTCATAAGTCGCTTGCGCCTGCTCATAATCTTCCAGATTCATCAGATCATCACCCAGAGCCACAATCGAATCAATAGTGGTTTGCGCAGGAAGCACCACGGACCAGGTGAGGGAGAAAAAAAGGGCCAGGGTGAAAAGCAAAATTTTGTTCTGTTGCATCATAGGATCTGTTATTGGGACGATAAAGTATTTTCAAACAGGGTACGGTTTTGAATGGATTTACCCAGGGTCAGTTCGTCGGCATATTCCAGGTCATCGCCAATGGCTACGCCTCTGGCCAGGGTAGTAATGCGTACGGGATGGTTGCGGAATTTTTTATAGAGAAAAAAATTGGTGGTATCCCCTTCCATGGTCGTACTCAAGGCCAGGATGATCTCATTGACCTGACCGGCTTCCACTTTTTCCTCGAGCGATTGGATATTCAGGTCGCCGGGCCCCATGCCATCCATCGGGGAAATGATTCCACCCAACACATGATAAATGCCCGGATACTGGTGGGTGCTTTCGATGGCCATCACATCGCGGCTGTTTTCCACCACACAAACCGTGGAATGATCCCGGTTGTTGTCGGCACAAATCGGGCAAAGTTCGCCGTCGGAGATCACATGACAGGAACGGCATCGTTGAATTTCATTGCGCAGTTTAATGATGGTATTTCCGAACTGGTTGACCTCCTCCTGATCACGATTGAGCAAATGTAAAACCAGCCTCAAAGCTGTCTTTTTACCGATCCCTGGTAATTTGGCAAACTCATCGACGGCCTCCTGCAGCAACTTCGAGGAAAAATTTTCAAGATCCATCGGCCAATCCGTTTTAGCCCAAAAATAATAATAACCTATCAATAGATTAATAAGTTTTCGATGTTTTTATTAACCTTGCACCCCTGTTTGGGCTTTAAATATACAAAATTGTTATAATGCATCCAACCACGGTTCTGAGCATCATCATAGGCTACTTTGCTGTATTGTTGGTCATTTCATATATCACAGGCCGGCGGGCCACGAACCTGACCTTTTTTTTGGGCAACCGGCAGTCGCCCTGGTACATTGTAGCCTTTGGCATGATCAGCGCTACCCTTTCGGGGGTCACCTTCATTTCGGTACCGGGCTATGTAATGAACAGCCAGTTTTCCTACATGCAGATTGTTGTAGGTTATCTGTTAGGCTATGCTGTGATTGCCCACATTCTAATGCCCATGTATTACCGGTTGAACCTGACCTCGATCTACACCTATCTGGAAAAGCGCTTTGGCAAGAGCTCATACAAGACAGGGGCTTCCTTTTTTCTTCTTTCCCGGACCATTGGAGCTGCCTTCCGGTTGTTTCTTGTGGCCAATGTATTGCAGATCACCCTGTTCAATCAATGGAATATTCCGTTTGAAGCCACCGTGGTGCTGACCATCCTGCTGATCTGGCTTTATACTTTTAAAGGCGGCATCCGCACCATTATTTGGACCGACAGCCTGCAGACCCTGTTCATGCTGTCAGCTGCCGGGGTAACCGTATACCTGATCGGCCATCAGATGGAGCTCTCGTTTAGTGGCATCGTAGAAACGGTGGCTGAAAGCAAACATTCCAAAATATTTTTCTGGGAGAACTGGAACGGTGAGTTTCATTTCATCAAACAATTTTTATCCGGGGCCTTCATCACCATTGTAATGACCGGCCTGGATCAGGACATGATGCAAAAGAACCTGAGCTGCCGCAACATCAAAGAAGCCCAGAAAAACATGTATTGGTTCAGCATAGCCCTGATACCGGTCAACCTGCTGTTCATGTCCCTGGGCGCGTTGTTAATCATCTATGCCAAAAAAGAAGGCATTCCCCTGCCCGACCAATCTGATGACCTGTTTCCCATCATCGCCACCCAGGGCTACCTGGCGCCGGTGGCCGGTATATTCTTCCTGATCGGCCTGGTGGCTGCCGCCTATTCAAGCGCCGATTCAGCCCTGACGGCGCTGACCACCTCCTTCACCATGGACATACTCGATTCGAAAGGCATGGCCGAGCAGCCCCTCAAAAGACGACGAAAGAAGGTTCATGTGGGAGTTTCCATTGTACTGGTGATCATCATTCTGATATTTAACGCGGTGAACGACCAATCGGTTATCAGTGCCCTTTTCACCATGGCCGGCTACACCTATGGTCCCCTGCTGGGACTATATGCATTCGGTTTGTTCACCCGGTATCAAATCCACGACAAATGGGTGCCCTTAGTGGCCATCCTCTCTCCTATCCTGAGCGGAATCATCAGTTACAATTCTCAGGCCTGGTTTAATGGCTACGAATTTGGCTTCGAATTGCTGATCGTCAACGGACTGATCACCCTGGCCGGGCTGTTTATGCTGAGCAAAAGAAGTAGGGAGTAAAGAAGAAGTAGGGAGTAAATTAGTAGGGAGTAAGGAGTGAAGAAGAAGTAGGGAGTAAATTAGTAGGGAGTAGGGAGTGAAGAAGAAGTAGGGACTAGGGAGTAGGGATAAAGCGGGGGAAGTTCATGAATGTTGAAGCGAGCGTGGGAGGGTAAGCAAGGAAACAACCACAGTGAGTATAACCAGAAAAAGGGCCGCTGCTATAATAAGGCGCAACTGGAGCGGTTGATTCCGCAAACCAGGAATTTGAAGGCTAACCCTATCAATCCCCTTGATCAGGGCGCTCTTGCGAAAAACCTGCTGCTTTTCCTTAAGATAACCGATCTGCTTTAATAGGCTTGCAGCCATCTCCAGATCATCCTCCTGAACCTGAAGCTTAACAGGACCTGCAGGTTCCGAATGATGAGGCGCCAGTTGAGCGATGTGCTCATTTTTGATAAACACATCAATGCCTTCCGACTCCAGCTTGGTTTTGATCAGATGAGCCTGAGCAGCCTGCCTGAATGTGAGCAAAGTAATCCACTGGGGCATAAGGATCCTCCTTTTTTCGAAGATACAAAAAACCATCACATATCCTGAATCATCGCCTGCCTGCGATCTGTATACACATCCCTTTTTTATTGCATGGCTGATCTTTTCTCCAGAAACCTATCCAATTTATAGAGCATGAATAAAACAAGAAAAATCAACAAAAACAAAGGTGAATAGATCAGATATCCGTTAATCTGACTCATAAACTCTTGGAAAGCTGAAAAATGGGAAGTTGCCATTTGTTCAGAAAGCACCCCAAAGAACCAGTGTATGAAAGGTACCATGGCAAGGACCACGAGAAAGGCTGTCATCAAAACAGCAGGAGGATTGAAAAAGCCTGCCCTCCTATTCTCTGCCTGCAGCGCTTCCTGCCTTAGCCGTTTCATGACTTCATCTGTAATGCTTGTATTATCAGGCAGAATAATGCCTTCTTTTATCATGCCTTTGATAATTTCTCGTTCAGAATCATTCGGCTTCATAACAGATCGTATATTTCCGTGTTCATCAATTCTTTCAGATTATCATATAATTTAACCCTTGCCCGCTGTATTTTTACCTTTGCATTGCCATAAGTAATACCCAGCACCTTAGCTATCTCTTTTAAGGATTGATCCTCGTAATAAAAAAGCATTAAAAGGGTAAAATCTGTTTCATTTAATCTATTTAATCCCTGTTGAATGATTGCTCTCTCTTGCTTATGCGAGAGCTGTTTCAGTGCATCATTCAATTCAAAAAAATTTATGTGATCCTCCGCCACACCTTCAATGGGCACCGGGAACTTCCTGTTATTCCTTATTTGCGAAAAGCATGAATTATAAACTATTCGGTAGAACCAGGTAGAAAATTTGCTCTCGCCCCTGAATTGATTCATCGAATAATAAGCTTTGACAAAAGCTTCCTGCACCACTTCTTCAGCATCTCCTGAATTTTTCAGGATCTTCATTGCAATGGAGAAAGCCGGAGCCTTATACCGGTTGACAAGAAAGGCAAAAGCCTCCTTGTCACCCTGCCTGATCCTTTCTATAAGTTTCTGATCCCTCAAGACTAACGGTTGACAAATTCATCTCTTTGTTGCTGAATGGCATGATATGAGACCAGGGATATGCCACCAAACAGTAGTATCATAGAGGGATAAGTAACCCACTGGTTCATTTCGGTAGAGGTGTAGAGCACATATCCCATCACTATACCCGCTGCCAGTCCAATAAAAAAGAGGCCTGTTTTGAGATGACTGGCTGAATGGTCCCGGCTTCTCCGAGCCTTATCATTGGCCAGAGAGGGATCCATGCCTTTTTCAATCAATGCCATTTTTTCCTTGTTCTTTGCTTTAATGGCATAATAAATGATATAAAGCACCATAAAACTCAAGCCTATGCCCAAAAAAGGCATGACGAGTTCGACAATATTATACACCAATGCTTCAGACATAATCATACAGATTTTAATGATTGATTGACATGCTGGTATTTGTTAGCCTTTTATTAAGCACTTTTTTATTGGACGTCAAAGACCTGTCAATAGAAACACAGAATTTCCATTATTTTAAAGGTGATGCATAAAAGCAAAAGCTACGCGCATAAGCCAAAAACCTCAGGTAAATACGGTCACCCTCCAACCCTGAATGCCTCCCCAAAGATTGAAAACAACCCTAACCGGCCCAATAAAAATGATAGGATAAGACACGAGGTTAGGCCTGTTCAAAATCAGAGCGTTTCCAGCAAACGAAATGTCTCACCGTCTGTCTCAAAAATGACCCAGTGAATTAAAACTTATAGGACAACCCGGCGCCAAAAACCTCCTTGAACTGGATCCGCGGCCCCTTTTCAATGCCCTCAGCATTCACATAATTGATGTTGTCGTCATAAATCAGCTGGGTATTGAAATTGGCTGAGAGGTATTCATTCACCTTCATGGTAAGCTTAACTTCCCAGTTCACATCTACATTTTCAGGTTCCTTCAGATAGTTCGAAAACAGCTCCAACTTGGTATTGAGCGTAACATCTTCCCATATATCCTGAAGATAGGAAATCTTAACAAACCCGCCGAATTCATTGCGCACCTTGTTGCCTTTTTTAACCCCAAAGGCTCCCCGACTGGAAAGGGTATCATCCAGGACAAAAGTTGTTTTGCCCGTCACCGGCGAAATCATCAAAGAAAAGGCGTCGCTGGGTTTATAGTCCATCCCCAACGAGATCAACGTATAAGCAGGGGCCATGAAATTTGAAATCTTCCGCTTGGTTCCTGCATCCTCATCATATTTATAGCCCTTATCAAACTGGGTGCGGAAGTTAAAAGAACCTGTGTAATACCAGTTGGAAGAAGACTTATAGCCATATTTGGAGGTCAGGTCCAGCTTATCATCGCTCTTGCGAACACCCCGGCCGGACTGTTTTATAATACCATACCCCAGATCCAGGCTGTTTTCCCAGGTGGTCCTTCCTTCTTTATAGTTGGCATGCAGGCCAATCATTCCATTTAAAGAATATGAATTTTCGCCGCCTGCTGCCCAGTTTTCAAATGAAACCTGCGAGAAGGTCAGGGAGCCGTCTCCTCCCATACTCCAATTTTTAAGGGTATCCTGGCCATTCTCCTGAGCCATCAGGACAGAAATTCCTGTAAGCAGGAAAAACAGGAAAAGTACAGTAGTTTTTTCTTGCATAATCAATGTTTTTAAAATTTAAGACTAGTTTCCAAAAGATGGTTGATTATTATAATTGTATGCTGATTATCAATAAATATATAATATAACGGTTCCCCTTTGCCATCGTTGATTTGTTAAAACAGCCACATTAAAATCAACCCGCATTTAGGGTTTAACCTCAGATTTTACCCAATTGAAAAAATATTCATCAATAAATCATTGGAAAAACAGGGTTTACAAGACAGCCAGTTGTTTGTTCAAATAAGCAGTTATCTCATTGGAACTTCAATAATTGATGCACATCTGCAGGGCCGATGTCAGGCAAGGATACATGTTTGGTAAAATCCAATGCAGCCATCTTCTAAAAAAAGGTTGCGAAGTTTTTGCCTTTAATACCATCACCCAACAGCGCCCATTAAGATGCCCCCTGTTCCTGAACTTTCTCAAGTTAATCAAAGTTAGAAAGATTTACAACTTTCCCGGTGGCTTTATTTGCCGTTAAGCGGCTTGGGACAGGCCTCTTTCTTTCGTTATATTTTTAAACCGATTTTCCTGAATCACCATCCGGAGCAAGTTGAAGAAGGCAGAGCGGGCGGCTCTTCAGGTGTTGAATCAGCCCATGGAGACAGTATTTTGTCTAATAAAGCATTTTAGAAGAACCATAACACATCAACAAGATCAAAGGGCCTTTCTCTCAGGTTAGACGGTAAATATACTGTATCACCCGGGCTAATGGGAAGGCAATTGCTATACCTTACAGTTTTAACGGCAGAGATACTGCATCACCCCGGTCAAAAGGATGGGAGAATTGCCGTCCATTCAGGTTTGGTGGTAAACGTATCGCATTACCACGGTCAAAAGGATGGGCACCAGCGAGAGGATGCTGCCGGTGATAAAGACATATTCGAGGCTGGAGAAACTCAGAATCATACCAAACAGTGGAGGCGAAATGGTTTGTCCGATGTAAGTCATGGTGGTGAAACCCGAAACCACCCCGGCGCGAAGCTGCGAAGACACCAGCTGAGTAACGATGGTGTTGAGAGCCGGAAAAACCGTACCAAAGCCCGTTCCCCAAACAATAATGGAAGGGATCAGAAAAATATAACTCTGGGTGAAGGATATCATCAGCAGGGCTATACCGCAAAGGGCAAAACCCATAATCACGAGTTGATGGTTCAAAAAACGGTAGTAAAGTTTTCCGGCCTGGGTGGCGGTTATGGCAGCCACAGCAGATCCCACCGAAAGGGTTAATCCGGTATATACCGTAGAAAGCTCCAGTTTCTTGACAATACAAATGGGCACATAAACAATCAGCCCATAAAGCAAAATGAAAATAAACAAATTGGCTATATAGACCCAAAGGGTCTTTTTATAGCGCATCACAGTAAATATCGAACGAAAATAGGTATGCAGTGTGGTCTGACTCCTTCTTTCCTCCACATTCAGGTATTTATAGGTGATCAGTGCCAGGGGCAGGGAAAGGATATAGATATAAAAGGGGTAGAACCAGGCGATGGTAGCGACGGTTCCCGAGATGAAAGGGATTCCTGCATTGACGAACGACTGGCTGCTGCTGCGATAACCCATGGCCTGGGCCCGGGACCGGCCCGAGAAGATATCCCCCACCAGGGTCACCCCCAGCGACATCATGCCTGAACCCCCAATCCCTTGAAACACTCTTAGCACCAAGACTTCATAAAACTCATCCACCAGGCTGATGGAAAAACCGGTAATCCCATAGAGGATCATCAGAGGAATCAAAACACGCTTGCGTCCATAGCGGTCGGCCAGTACACCGGTTACAGGAGTAGTGATCAACGCGGCAAAAGTATACACGCTCATCACCAACCCAATCATCTCTTCGGTAGTGCCCAGGGGCTTAATCATCGAGGGCAAAATCGGAGCGACCAGGCTGCCACCGATCACAGCCATCACCACAATGCCCAGGACTACCCTGAAATTCACATCTCCCAGTATACGAGCATTTTCCTGTTCTTCATTCATAAGCACCTACCCCCATGTAGAGGGAATAATAAATAATGGTTAAATTCAAATGTTGGTTGATCCCTACAAAACAGCCCTCATTTCCTAATTTTCTGCCTGGCCACGAGCATTAATAAAACACTATTAATCATCTTCCTCCCTACATCCAACCTATTTGCAAGCAGCACGAAAATAGGAAAAAACATCAATAAGGTCAAAGTAAAATATGTAAAAGCCCATGGGATGGGTACAAAGACCAACACAAGGGCGGGCAAAAACAGCATATTATGACCTCTTCCCGAAGAAAGGGAGCGATGGTTCTGCAATTTTTTTTATTTTTACCCCGACACCCAAAAAATCTCTGACGATGGAGGCTGAAAAAATTCGCGTGGGGTTGTGTTCCTTTGGCCTGTCGGGTCGGATTTTCCACAGCCCTTTTATTGATGGCCATTCGGGTTTTGAATTGGCTAAGGTATGGGAAAGGAGTAAGGATCTGGCTAAAGAGGCCTATCCGCAGGTTGAGGTAGTCCGGCAATTTGAGCAGCTATTGGAGGACCCCACCATTGAGTTGATCATTGTCAACACCCCGGACCACACCCATTATGAATATGCTAAGCGGGCGTTGCAATCGGGCAAGCATGTATTGGTGGAAAAGCCTTTCACTCTGACCACGCGCGAGGGCATTGAGCTGACAGGGCTGGCCCGCAAGCACCGGAAGTTGCTCAGTGTTTTTCAGAACCGGCGGTGGGATGGAGATTTTATGACTGTCAAGCGGGTCATTGAGCAGGGTTTACTGGGCCGTCTGGTTGAATTTGAGGCCCATTTTGACCGGTACCGTACCCAGGTAGATCCCAACAAGTGGCGTGAACAGCCAGGCCCGCATACGGGCAACATATACGATTTGGGTGCCCACATGATCGATCAGGCGCTGGTGCTGTTCGGATGGCCGGAATCGGTTGCGGCCGATCTACGCATTCAGCGTTCAGCCGGGCAAGTCAACGATTACTTTCACATCCGCCTGCAACATGCCCATGTGGTGGTCACAGTGAAGGGGGGTTATTTGGTGCGCGAACCCGGGCCCAGATACATCCTCCATGGCACCGATGGATCATTCATCAAATACGGCATTGATCCGCAGGAAGCAGCCCTGCGTCGGGGCGAACGACCTGATCAGCCCCGGTGGGGAGAAGAAGCGGAAAAGTATTGGGGTACCCTGAACACCCACATTCAAAACCTTCATTACCGGGGCAAAATAGAAACTCTGGCCGGCAACTACATGGGGTTTTTCGACAACCTCTATCAGGTACTGCGAAATGGCAAAAAGCCAGCTGTTCCCGGTGAAGAAGGCCTGAACGTCATCCGCATCATAGAAGCTGCCCGGGAAAGCAGCGCAGGCAACCGGGTGATCAATATATAAACCGGGTGATATAGCATTAACCGGGTGATCAATATAAACCAGGGGGCAATGTGTAAAGCGTGAGGCAATGTATAAAAGGCCCCCATCATTCATCGCGCAGGGTGTCCACAGGATTTCTCCGGGAAGCCCGCCAGGTTTGTAGACTGACCGTAAGCAGGGCAATCACAACGGCTATGAGCAGGGCCATCAGGAAAGTCAGGGGAGAAATTGGTGTCCGATAATGAAAGCCCTGCAGCCATTGGTTCATCATGTAGTATCCCAGGGGCAGGCCAATGATTCCGGCAATCAACACCCACCTGGAAAAATTGCGGGTCAGCAACAAGACCAATTGGGTGGAGCGTGAACCCATTACCTTGCGTACCCCTATTTCCTTTTCCCTTTGCCGGGTCATAAAAGAACTCAGCCCCAGCAGCCCCAGACAGGAGATGAGGATGGCAAAAAAAGTGAAATATCTGAAAAGGGTGCCCGTCCGTTGTTCAGCCCGGTAGAGCTGGTCGAGCTGCTGATCCACAAATTCATAGGAAAAAGGATGTTCCGATTCCATGCTTTCCCAAACGGTCCGGGCATGTTCAAGGGCCTGCTGTTTCCTGCCCGGGGCAGCTCTGAAATAAATCCCCCTGGTTTGATCGACTGCCAGTTGAAGGGCCTGGGGATTGATTTGGTGATGAATGGTATTGTAGTTGATGTCCTTAAACACCCCTACAATTTCACCCCTTTCCCTGCCCAGGGTCATCATCTTGCCCACCGGCCGGGTCAGGCCCATTTTTTTAACGGCGGCCTCATTCAGCAGGAATACCACCGAGGAATCATCATGAAAGATACTTTGAAAACTTCGCCCCTCCAATATCTTTATCCCCAGGGTTTCCACAATATCATAATCCACCAAATGATAATGCATGCGGATTCTGCGGTTTCCATTGTTGCCATCCCACTGGCTCACCGGCAAGCTGGGCCCGGAGTATATCAGGGGATTGGATATGGCACTGACCTGCTCAATATCTGCACTGGCCAGCAACCTTTCCTTGAAAAGCTCATATTTCCTGCCAATCTCACCCCGCTGATACAGTCCAATCAGCCGCTCCTTATCATAACCCAACTTCTTGTTGCGGATGAAGGTCAGCTGGTCCGAGACGATAAAAGTAGACAGGATCAGGGCGATGGAGATGGAAAACTGAACAATAACCAGGATTTTACGCAGGCCCCCGGAGCCGCCGGCCCCAGTTACAGAGGCCTTCAATACCTTCACCGGACGGAAAGAAGAAAGGTAAAGGGCCGGATAACTGCCGGCCAAAAGCGCAGTAAAAAGGGCCAAAACAATATAGACCCCTATAAGGCCCGGACTGGATAACAACTGGTAGCTTAGATCCTTGCCAGCCAGGTTGTTGAATCCCGGCAACACCAGCTCGACCACCAGCAAAGCCAGTATAAAACTAAAAAAAGTCACCAGCGCCGATTCCACATAAAACTGCAGGATCAAATGGCTGCGCTGGGCCCCCTCCACTTTTCTCACCCCGATCTCCCGGGCACGATTAGCCGAGCGGGCCGTGGTCAGGTTCATGAAATTTATGCTGGCGATTAACAGAATGATCAATGCAATGGCTGAAAAGGTATAAACACTCCGGATATCTCCCCGGTGGGTGAAATCATAGGCATAATCCGACTTAAGATACACATCGGTCAGCTTCTGTAAAAACAACCGGGAATAGACTTCATTGTCCTGGCGGTGCTCATCGGCATACCGGTTGAGGAATAGTTCCAATTCCCGGCCGAGCCTGCCGGCATCAACATTTTTCCGTGCCAAAATGTAGGTGGTGTAATTGTACGAACCCAATTCATCGATATCCTCTTCATAAAAATGTTCGGCCCATTCTATGGGTATCAGGTATTTGATGGGGAAATGGCTGTGGCTAACATCTTCCATCACGCCTGTAACTGTGAAATTGCCTACTCCCAGGATTTCAACTTCCTGTCCCAGGGGGTCCTGCTGGCCGAAATATTTGTTGGCCAGTGAGCGGGTTAAGACAATCGAGTTGGGCCCATCCAGACAGGTAGCAGGATCGCCTTGTATCATGGGGAAACTAAAGATGGAAAAGACTTTGGATTCAGCCAGGCCCAGATGCTGTTCCTGAAAGCGCTTTTCTCCTTTAACCAGGGTATAACTGCCCATGCCTTTAAAGCGGGTGGCTTTTTCGATGGCGGGAAACTGTTCTTCCAGCATGGGGGCCAGTGCAGCCGGTGTTACTGCTGCCTTCATAAATCCATCGCCGGTGGGGATACGGGCTATTACCCGGTAAATGCGCTCCTTGTTAATATGCTGGCGGTCATACGAAAGCTCATCCTGCACCCAGAAAAGAATCAGCAGCGTGCAGGCAATGCCAATGGAAAAGCCCAGGATATTAATCAGGCTATACACCTTGTCTCTGGAAAGAGCACGAAAGGCAGTAACAAAATAATTTTTCAACATCACGCATGGTTATCAGGTTCTTCTGCTTATTATCAATTTATATGCCAATAACCCTTAACCATTGATATTGAAAGATTTATGCCTTTGCCCGGTTCCCCAAAAAACTTCGATGCGTACGGTTTTGAGACACTTTCGATCGAATACGAACACGGCCATTTTGCCCCGATCTAATTCAATCCGGGTAATGGCTGTTACCAGGCACATCATATCCACCCGCACGTTAAAGAAATTTCTGTAAAAAACCGCTTTATGCCCAAAACCATGCCGAATTGAATTTTATTGCATGGTATTATCAATCCACAGAACTACACGGCATCTAATCCCTACTGAAGAGGCCCTGAAGCGTAAGACCTTCTCCTACCCAGGATTTACAGCATACTCTCCAGGTAATCCCGTCGTGGCCATATAGTAATGGTGATGGCTCCTGTCAATATCAACGGGATCCAAAGGATGGCAAAATCCCAATGCTCAATCGGGCTTATAACCAGGCTGGCGACCTGGGAAAATATGAATCCCACCCAAATACCATACAAACCTTCCTTTTTCATGGCCAAAATGCCTACAAGTCCCACCATGGTTATAATCATTCCCAAATCGCCTAAACGTACCATAGTATCATTCAGGGAATCCATGCTTCCCACAATAATACCATTCAGGGACTCCATGCCTCCCCCACTGTTTTGAACCACATCAATAAATGCAGGGACTGCTATCATCAAGTATAAAAAAACAAGGATGGTAACGATCAGACCGCGTCGATCTCCTTTTTTTCCTATAAATTTCATACGGATTTAACTTAATTAACAGTTTGTATTTCAGTATAATAATAGTATGTAATTCGTTGGTCTCGGTAACCTTTGCCATGGAACCCTCATGTTTTATTCATTACCTTTTCTGCTAGTCGGTGCATGAGGGTTTCATACGGATATAACTTAATTAACAGTTTGTAGCTCAATATGATCTGAATCTTAGAATAAACATTATGTGGTCAATCATTATGGAACCCGCATGTATATCCATGTCCTTGTTGTGTAAGTCCTTGCATGCGGGTTTCACAAAATTATTTTTTGTCTATTTAACTGGCCTTGTGTAACTTACCATGACAAAACAATCATCTACTTTTGTGATATGAATGATTATTTTGTCATGGACGTTCCATAATATCAATTTTTTTCTGAAAGCTCATCAATAGCTAAAAGAATCCTTCAAGGTATTTTCGGCGGGGCCAAATTGCCAGGGTAATGGCCACATTCAGCATCAAAGGCCAGAGGACAAAAAAGGTTCCTTCCAGTCCCGAAAATACCCCCAGCAGGCTGAGGATATAGCCCAGCCATATGCCATATAAGGCCTCCCTTCTCATAAACAAAGAAAAGAATGATCAGGGATAAAAAAATCAAAATTTTACCAAAGGCCCCGAGCCTTTCCATCACACCAAAGCCCCCAGGACCGGAAAGGCCCATAAAAGATATCAATATAACCACCAGGTAGGCAAGGGCCAGGATGGTTAAAATAACCCCCCGCAGGGTACCTGTTTTTTTGTAAAATCCCATGGTTTGTTATTTAAAGTGTGGTTCATCAAAAAACTGCTTTACATGAAGCGAAGAAGTGTCAGCTGCTGATAAGACCATCATTATTAAGCAAATACACTTGCAAGCTTTTATATAAGGAATGCACAACAAAGGCACCGGTGCACTTTAATCAAAAAGGTTCATAACAAAGGCACCGGTGCAATGCATTCATCATCAAATCAATCCCGGTAATGCCACCGATCAATTTCGACAGAAACGGCTTTTTGAAACGCCTCAATATCAGCATTGGAGAACCACTTGCAGGGAACCTGAACCGACCCACCTTTATAATCAACTTCAAAGATCTGTTCTTTCTTGACAAAGGCGCCTATGATAAATACAACGCCCAAGACAATGATCAAACCACCAAATCCACCACCAGCCTCTAAAGCAGGCAATAAGACAACTCCGATTAAAAGGAACAAAATCCCCAGGATCAACAGCATGGTATAGTTTCGGGTAGTAACCGATGTTCCGGTCACTGCCGATAAGGGAACCACATTTTTTGACTTCGTTAGCCGCAAACCACCTCCGGTGTTTTTGATCTGATAGGATTTGCCCATTTGATAGATTCTTCTGTCGCTTAGAACCATCGAACTTCTGGCGATACCCTCTCCACTGATAACGGAGGTCAGGTAACTCTCCCCCAATACCCCTTTGACTTGTTCTTTGGAATTGTGAAATAAACCCTCTGGAATAGACATAAGTAAATGGATTTAAAGGATTAATAATTCATTAAATGTGGGCTCAATAAGTGCATGGGCCCGATTCAAGGAGTTAAAATATAAATCTGGCTGCTAAAATCCAATCACACCCTTTCAAATTCGTAGGATTATCTGATGAATCCCCCCCTTTTTTTTCATGAAGGGCAAGAAATTTTGGACGGGCAGTAAAAATACGCAAAGATTTAGATTTTTTGATGAATTTCTTTATCATTGCGGGAGGCATATGGAAAACACCTGAACATTTAAAGATACCGGTGAATCCGAACGAAGAAAAAAATATACTAGCCGAACTGAGGAAGCGCAATAGGGAAGTTTTTGTGTTTTTGTTCAACACCTATTACCGGGATTTATTGTTATTTGCCGAGCAGCATGTTTTCAGCCGGGACACGGCCAACGACATGGTTCAGGAAACTTTTGTCAGGTTATGGGAAAAAGCCCCGGAGGTAAACATCACCACCTCGATCAAGGCCTATTTGTTCGCATCGGTGCGCAACCGTTGTCTGGACTACCTCAAGCATCTGCAGGTTCAGGATAAACACCGCCAACAGTTGGCCGAAGCCCAGTTATACACCCAGAACCTGGATATCTCTATCGATGGCGATACAGACCAGAAACTCAAAGAGGCCATCAACGCTTTGCCCGATCAGCGTCAAAAAATCATCCGGCTGAATTGCCTGGAAGGGAAAAAATATCAGGAAATCGCCAACCAGCTAGGTATTTCTGTAAATACGGTAAAAACACAGGTAGCCCGGGCTTATCGGCAATTGCGAAGCAAGATAAGCACCCTGGAATCCGTTTTGCTCTTTTTTTGGTGAAAAAAATGGCCTTCATCTGTCACCCTTTTTTCCAATCCGATCGTCCCATTAACAGTTAAATGTATTTATGACTCATCGCAAGGACCATCCCATTGATTGGAGCCTTATCCGCAAGCGGATCACCGGCAGTTTAAATCCGCAGGAGGAAGAAGTATTTCAGCAGTGGCTCAATCAATCTCCCCGACACCAGGCCTATTATGAGGCGGCCAGGAAATATCTCCTGCCAACAGAAGACGCACCAGAGGCGGGAAAAGAAATAGACACAGACCAAGCCCTGGAAGAATTTTTCCATCGCATATCCACCCGAAAGAAGCGCACTTTAAGGCTAAACGTGGCCAAATATGCGGCCATCATCATTTTACTGCTTGTCTCGACATGGATGGTACGCGATGCCTTTTTAGCACCCCAACAGGCTTCGGAAGGCAATCACGTGGCCAGGCAGATTTCTCCGGGTTCCGACAAAGCCCGGCTGCTGTTGCCAGGGGGAAGCATCTATAACCTTGAAGACTCGATACAATCACACCTATTAAGGGAAAAAGACATTCATGTTGATCCGGCCGAGGGCAAAATTGCTTACCGGGCCAACCAGGGACAAAAGCAAGGCCAGGGCGAATTTCACAAGTTGGTGGTGCCCAAAGGCGGTGAATATAGGATAACCCTTCCGGACGGGACCAGGGTATGGCTCAATGCAGGATCTTCCCTGAAATATCCCACATTTTTCGCCAACAACCAGCGGGAGGTCACCCTCGACGGGGAAGGCTATTTCGAAGTCAGCGAAAACGCAGACCGACCCTTCATCGTGCACACCCAATCACTTGATGTACGGGCCACCGGCACTTCCTTCAACCTGAAAGCTTATCCCCAGGAGGAATGCATCGCTACAACCCTGCTCTCAGGCAAAGTGTGTGTGGAAAGCAGCAGTGAAAAATCACATGTTCACCTGCAACCGGGCAAACAAGCCCTCTATGATAAAAAAAACCAGGAGCTATCGGTCCAACAGGCCGACACCGAAATGGCCACGGCCTGGAAAAATGGTTATTTCATCTTTCGCAATGAAAACCTGCAAAGCATCCTGCGGGATATCAGCCGGTGGTACGATGTTAAGATCCATTATCAGAGCAATTCCCTGAAAAAACTGCATTTCACTGGAAAACTTAAAAGATACAGCAACATCTCTTCCTTTACAGAATTGATTGAGTTAACCGGTAAAGTTCAATTCACCATACATGAAGACACATTATCCGTAAAAAAGTGACGGGACATGCATGTGGGGTGCACGTCCCGTCAAAACAGGCTGTTTAAAGTTGTATAACTCTAAAACATTTCAAAATTATGAAAAAAAACGCGTCCCATTGGAGCACCCGTTTAAAAATTTGTTCCAAATTTTTGATTACAATGAAGTTAATCTTTTTTATCGTGCTTCTCGATTTTGGCGTTTCTTTTGCTTCAGTATATTCGCAAAATCAGAAGATCTCCCTGCAGCTTGAAAATTCTTCCTTACAGGGGATGATTGAACAAATTCAGGCGCAGTCGAACTACAATTTCCTTTACAGCAATGCCGACATCGAAGGGATCGATGGGTTGAACCATTCTTTCAGCAATACTTCGGTCAAAGAGATCCTGGAAGTTTGTCTGGAAGGCACCGATCTGGATTACACCCTGCGCGACCGGGTTATTGTGTTGAAAACGGCCGAAGAAGAAAAGGAAAAACAGCCAGCCACTCCGCCTGATGAGCGGACGATTACCGGGAAGGTGATCTCAGGGAAAAATGGAAAGCCCATCCCGGGGGTCAACATTCTGCTTAAGGGCACGAACCAGGGCACCGTCACGGATATGAGCGGGCGATATAACCTGGAGGTACCTGAAGAAGGGGGCACGTTGGTTTTCTCGGCGGTTGGATATCAGAAAGTAGAAGTCAAGATCAAGGATCAAAAGACGATCAATGTGACCCTAAAGGTGGATGAAGTGGCCATGGAAGAAGTGGTCGTTGTCGGCTACGGTACGCAGCGCAAGCGGGATGTAACCGGGTCGATGTCGGAGGTTGAAGTCAAAGAAGAGGCCACGGTCAGCAGCCCCAGTTTTGAAGAGGCTCTTCAGGGGAGTGTACCCGGGGTGAATGTACAAAAGAGCAGTGGCAAGCTGGGAGGCGCCATCATGATGAAGATCAGGGGTTCTTCTTCGGTTTCAGCCGACAATCAGCCCTTATATGTGGTCGATGGCATGCCCATCACTTCACAAAGCTACAGCACCGGCGGCAATGCCCCCACCAATCCCCTGGCCGATCTGAACTACAATGCCATTGAATCGATTCAGGTGCTGAAAGACGCCGCTGCTACGGCCATTTATGGTTCCAGGGCTTCCAACGGTGTGGTGCTGATCACCACAAAAGGTGGTAAGGCCGGGGAAACCCAATACAACGCCAGTATGACCATGGGCACAAACACCCCCAGCCAGCTTAGGGACTGGTGCAATGCCGATCAATACATGACCATGATCAATGAGTCGCTGAACAATGTGGTGGATCCCGAAACGGGATTGTATGATGGCTGGAAAACACCTGAAGCGTTAAAGGACTTGTATATACCCGGATGGCGAAATGACAACAATGTCAACTGGCAGCAACAAGCCCTGCGCCAGGGAATGGTGAAAAAATTCAACTTTTCAGCCAGTGGCGGCAACAAGAAGAACACCTTTTATGCCGGGCTGACCTACAATGATCAAACCGGCATCATCATGGGCAATGACCTGGAGAAGATCAGCGGCCGCCTGAATCTGGACCACCAGGCCAGTGACAACATCAAATTTGGCTTGAGCACCAATTTTACCCGGACCCAGCAAAACCGGGTTACATCGGATAATACATGGGCCAACCCGATGATGCTGGTGGCCATCCCGCCGGTGCAACCCGTCAAAAACCCGGAAACCGACAAATTAAACACCAACACGGTTTACTACAACAGCCTGATATCGATCCGCGACGGGCGCAACAAAAGAAAATCCTATCGGGCCATCCTCAACGGATACATGGACATTCAAATAGTGAAAAATTTGAGTTTCCGTTCCGAAGTAGGTACCGATATTATGAACCAGTTTGAAAAGACTTACTGGGGCCGTCAGACCAACTGGGGCCAGCCCGCCGGAGAAGGCATGGACCGGGAAGTGGGTGTTAGAAACTACAATACCAACAATTATTTCACTTATGATTGGTCGAATGACATCCACCGCTTAAAGGCCACCCTGGGGATGTCGTACCAGGAGAAGCAAACTGAAGGCAGTCGCCTGGAAGCCAAGGGTTTTCCCAGCGATGCTTTCAAGAACCTCTCCAATGCCTCGGAAGTGACTTCCTTTGGAGAATGGGGATATGGCAACAGTTTCCTCTCCTACTATGCCCGTTCCAACTATCAATACAAGGGCAAATACCTGCTGTCATTAAGCGGCCGGATTGACGGATCTTCCCGCTTTGGAGAGAACAGCAAGTACGGTTTCTTCCCGGCCGGTTCACTGGGGTGGATCATCTCGGAAGAAAACTTTATGCAGAACATCGAGGCCATCTCCTACCTGAAGCTGCGCACCAGTTACGGAATAACCGGTAATGCAGGCATTGGCAACTACGAATCCTACGGCCTGTATGACGGGACCACCTATGTGGGCAACCCCGCCCTCATCCCGGCTCAACTGAAAAGCCCCAACCTGAAGTGGGAGACCACCTCTCAATTCAATGTGGGCCTGGATTATGGCTTTGCCGACGACCGGATCAGCGGCAGCATCGACTATTATTACAAGCACACCACCGATCTGCTGCTGAACCGATCGCTCCCGGCCACCAGCGGTTTCGGTGCAGTCACCAAAAACGTAGGAAGCCTTAAAAACTACGGCCTTGAATTTGCCATTACCACCCACAACCTCAAAGGCCAGTTCTCCTGGATCACCGATTTTAATATTTCAGCCAACCGCAATGAAATACTGGATATCGCCGGACCGGAAATATCCTATGGATCGAATTATGTGATTGAAGGCGAAGACATTGGTGTCTTTAAGCTGGTCGAATATGCCGGTGTTCATCCAATGACCGGGGATGCCCTGTTCTATAAGAATGATGGCAGCGGGATGACTACCGACGATTACAATGAAGCCAACCGGGTAGTGGCTGGCTCGCCCAATCCCGAATTTACAGGAGGGCTCAACAACCGGTTTGAGTACAAAAATTTCGATCTCTCGATCCTCACCAACTTTGTCTACGGCAATGATGTTTACCTGAGTGCAGGCCGCTACCAATCCGCCAACTTTGAATGGTGGGACAACCAGACCACCGATCAGCTCGACCGCTGGCAGGAGCCGGGTGATGTCACTGACGTTCCGGAACCCCGGTTTGGCCAGGCCAACGGATCCCAACACTCTACCCGTTACCTGCACGAGGGTTCATACCTGCGGATCAAACAGCTGACCCTGGGCTACAATCTGCCCGAATCGGTCCTGAAAAATCTGCGCATCAGCAGCGCCCGGATTTTTGTATCGGCTTCCAACCTTTACACCTTCACCAATTATCCGGGATATGACCCCGAGGTCAGCTCGCTGCCGGCCGGCGGCTCAAGCCAGGCCTACAACGTGATGATGGGTGTGGATTTCTATACCGCTCCCCAAATCCGCTCCTACAAGATTGGCTTAGATGTTAACTTTTAAAAATTGAAAAACATGATCAAACGAAATATCATTTTGGTTGTCTTCTTCCTTTTGGTATCTGTCGCTTGTGACGACCAACTGGATGTTCAGCCTCAGCAATCGATCGAATCAGATAAAGCCTTGTCGAACCCCGAGAATGTCATCTCAACGCTCAGGGGGGCTTATCAGTCGGCCCGTTCCAGATGGTTGTTCGGGAGTCAGTTCAATGAATATTCTGAATTGCTGGCCTCATCAGGTGATCTGATGTTCGTGGGTTCGCACAAAGAACCCCAGCAATTCATGGCCAAAGAGATCAACGTAACCAACTCTTATGTAGAAAACACTTGGGATGTGGGCTATGAGACCATCAACATTCTGAATACAGTCAAAAGCGCCATCGATGTTTTGGATGATTCAGAGCAGGACCGTGTACTGGGAGAAGTGCTTTTTCTTAGGGGATGGCTTTATTTCAACATGGTGCGGTTATGGGGTCTTCCCTATGAGCCGGGCCAGACCAATGACCAGCCCGGTGTACCCCTGGTCCTTGATGCCACCCTCTCGAGCGAGGATGCCATTGAGGTTGAACGCGCCTCGGTTCACCAATGCTATGAGCAAATCATCAGCGATCTGAAACAGGCCCGGGATCTGCTGCCCGCTCAAAACGGGGTTTATGCCAACACCTATGCCGCCAGCGCCATTCTCTCCAGGGTATACCTGCAGCAAAGCAAGTTTGAGCTGGCAGCCACCGAAGCCAACCGGGTCATTGAAGAAGGCGGCTTCTCGCTGGTCAACACCCCCCACAACGAATACAACAATGAATCCAACACCTCGGAAGACATTTTTGCATTCCAAAACAGTTTGACCGACAACACCATATGGCTCACCCAGCGGTATGCCAGCCTCAATGGCATGGGTCGGGGCGATTACCAGATGTCGGAAGACTTCTTCAGCCTTTTCAACTCAGGCGACCTGCGGGGGCAAATCCAGCAGGAGACCTATGATTCCTATACCTATGAAGACATCGACCGCATGTATTACATCGGGGTAGGTCCCATCCGCAGTGGCGGTATCAATACTTACAAATACGGCAATTATTATGCGGTGATTCCTTCGATCCGCCTGGCAGAGATGTACCTGACCCGGGCTGAGGCCAACCACCAGATCAGCAGCCAGGTTGGTCCGAATACCCCGACCCAGGACATCAACACCGTAAGATCCAGGGCTTCGGCCGAGCCCCTGCCCGCTTCGGTAACCACCAAGCAAATACGAAATGAACGTTACCGTGAGCTGTGCTGGGAAGGTTTCCGCCTGCATGACCTCAAACGGTGGAAAAAGGACATCGCAGGTTACAGCTACGATGCCGGTAACCTGATCTTACCCATACCAGCCGCCGAACTGGAGGTCAACGACAAACTGGAACAAAATCCCTATTACAAATAATGACCTGGCAGGTTTGGTTTCGGTTTGCCCCGATTGGCAAACCGAAACTATCCTGAATCACTTAAAAATTACAGTATATGAAAAGACTGATCGCATTCGTCATATTGCTGTTCATGGGCCTATCTGCAGGCTATACCTGCACCACAGCCATCATCTCAGGTAAATATACCCAAAGTGGCCGGCCTTTGTTGTGGAAACACCGCGATACCGATTATCTGAAAAACAAAGTCGCCTGGTTCAACGAAGGATCAATGTGGGCTGTCGCGCTGGTGGACAGTGAAGATGAACAATATAAAAACATCTGGATCGGATACAATTCAGCGGGTTTTGCCATCATGAATTCGGCTTCCTATAACCTGAACGAGCAGGACACCACGGATTATTCGGGTAAAGAGGGCATACTGATGAAAGAAGCCCTCCTGCAATGCAAAACCGTCGATGAATTCGAGCAATTTCTCCAGGAACACAAAAAACCCCTGGGTGTGGAAGCTAACTTTGGTGTCATTGATGCACAGGGCAACGGGGCGTATTTTGAAACCAACAATTACGACTATACCAAGTATAGTGTCAACAACAAAAAAATCGCCCCCCATGGCTATCTGATCCGGTCCAATTATTCTTTCAGTGGCCGCCCCAACCAGGGGGAAGGATACATCCGTTATGAAACGGCATCCAGGATATTTTACCGGGCTTCCGGGGGTGATCGGCTATCGTTGGATTTCATCCTGAACCAGGCCAGCAAATCCCTGGAAAATCCCCTAATAGGCACTGACAATGCGGATCTGAAAAACATCCCCGAGGAACAAGACAATTACTACTACGTGGGCGACTGCATCAACCGCTATTACAGTTCAAGCTCGGTGGTGGTTCAGGGTGTTAAAAAAAGTGAAACCCCCGAACTAACCACCATGTGGTCGAAAGTGGGCTATCCCCTCAGTTCAGTCGTTGTTCCGGTATGGGGAAGTGATCAGGGCTCTTTGCCGGATGTATTGACTGCCCCGGCAGGGGAAAACGCCCCGTTGTGCAAAAAAGCCCTGGCCCTGAAAGACAGGATGTTCCCCATGGATCGCGGCCATGGTGATTATTACATCAATACCACCCGCGTGTACAATGCCGAAAATACCGGCATCACCCAAAAACTGGCCCCGCTGAACCGCAAAACATTCAGCCGGGGTCAAAAAAAGCTGAATGGCTGGCGCAAAGAAGGCCAGATTGACCCGGAAGAAATGAAGCAGTTCTATCAATGGATTGATCAGACCATTCAGCAGCAATACCAAAAATTGTTTGACCTTTAAAAACAAGCACTATGAAGCCAAATATTTTATATAAAACAGCATCTTTCCTGGGCCTGTTGATTATCGTAGCTTTCACGGCATGCCAGGAGGAAGACAACAGCCCCAAAGCAGCTTTTAAGATCGATGAAGAATCCAGGCTCTATACCCGTGAGCCGGTGCAATTCAACAACAACTCCGACAATGCCACGGCTTATAGCTGGAGCATCGACGGGGAAACCCTTTCCTACAAGGCTGAGTTCAGCCATACCTTTTCCGAGGCGGGTTCCTACGAGGTAGCTCTCAAGGCCTTTAATGGTGAAAAAACCAGCACCACGTCAAAAACCATTGACATATCAGCCAATCCGAATCCGGTGGCTTGCTTCACCGTAGAAGAAAAGACGGTGACGGTCAATACAGAGGTAACATTCACCAACTGTTCAAAGAATGCCACCTCCTATCTTTGGGAATTCGGCGATGACAGCACCAGCACCAAGGCCAACCCGGTCCATACTTATAAAGAGCCGGGTGAATACACGGTGACCCTGACCGCCACCAATGAGCACAGCAGCAAGGAAACCTCCCAAACCCTGACCGTTGAAAGTGTACAAGCCGTTCTTTCCACCGGTTTTGAAGATGGTGTGATACCGGAAGGCTGGATGACCATCGATTCAGGCGACAATGCCGGGACCTGGGCCATTGACACCTATAAACCCCATAGCGGAAAATACCACATCTCGGTCAATACATGGGACGATGCCCTGCCCAACATGGGAAGAGCCAACGACTGGATCATCACCCCCCAAATCACCATCTCGCAGGGTGACCTGTTGAGCCTTTTTGCCAAATCAGACGATTCAGATTACCTGGATGATCTGAACATCTATATCTCGAAGACCGGCACCGATCCGGAAGACTTTACATACACGGTGAAAGAAATTTCGGGTGTTCCCTACGACTATGCCCGTTATGAATTTAACCTGACCAATGTGGAAGGCATTTCAGACGGGGATGAAATATACATCGGATTCCATTGCGACTCCAACGGCTGGTACCTTTACCTGGACGACCTGAGGGTGGGACAGCCCAGGAGTAAAAATTATCCGGCTCCAAAACCCAATAAGAAGACCCGGGAAAGAATAAGAGAATAGTTAAGACAGTGGGTTAGGTGGGTCGATCCTGCCTGATTCAGGATGAAAAGGTTATGATGGACAACTCGGTGCAAATGCAAAGAAACAACACAAAACACCTTTACCTTGTCTTTCTGTTTCTTTTCGTGCCAATGTTACATGTGGATGCACAAGAAACCATCTATGGCTCCGACCGTTTCATCGAATATCAGGCAGGATCCCTTCCTTTTGTCATCTCTGTACCCCACGGGGGCGATATATCGCCTGACACCATCCCCGAGCGCACCTGCAATGACCCGGTATATGCCACCGATGCTTATACCAGGGAACTGGCTGAAGCCATCAACCAATCGTTGTATGAGCGAACCGGTTGTTATCCCCACATCATATACTGCCATCTGGACCGGCCCAAACTGGACTGCAACAGGCCACTGGCAGAAGGGGCCTGTGGAAACCCTTCGGCAGTAAAGGCCTGGAAAGAATTCCATGCCTTCATTGATACCGCCCAAAGCCGGGCCGGTAATGATTACCAGGGAAACATTTTCTATATTGATTTGCATGGCCATAGCAATCCCTACCAGCGCATTGAACTGGGCTATCTGCTCTACGATTATGAGCTGGAATATTCGGATGCCATCCTGAACGAACAAAAATATGTCAATTACAGTTCCATCCAGAACCTGGTGGCCCACAACCGCCATGACTATACCCATGCTGAGCTGCTCAGGGGGGAGCATGCCCTGGGTACCCTGCTGGGCAACAAAGGTTACCAGGCTGTACCCAGCCAACAAATGCCCCGGCCAGGAACCAACACCAATTATTACAGCGGAGGCTACAACACCGCTCATCATACTTCCTATGCTTATGGCAATGAGGTCAACGGAGTGCAAATGGAATGTCCCTATCAAGGCCTCCGCAACAATGCCGCCAACCGCCAGGCTTTTGCCGATTCCCTCTCACTGATCCTTTTGAACTACCTCAAAACCCATCGCAAAGTGGACCTGGGCGAATGCGCCACAGCCACCTCCTCTGCTCCGGATCAACAACACTCCCGGCAAATCAACGTCTTTCCCAATCCCTGCCCCGGCGATAGAAATTTCCTTCACATTGAAGGCACAAATGAAAGAAAAACCGGCTATAAACTGTTCAATTCCCTGGGGCAAATGGTGGCCTCAGGAAGCCTGAAGGGTGAAAGATTGAAGCTGCCCGCCGGCCTGCAACAAGGCATGTATCTGCTTTGGCTGGAATCCAGGCAAAACCAGACCCAATATGTGGTGAAACTGATGGTGCAATAAACTTACCTTTTTTGCAGCTTTACTCAACCCTATTGAACACATTTGCAGAATCTTCCCATAGACCACTGGCTGATCTTCAAGATAAAATTCAAATCAAAAACCGGGCCAACAAGGTGGTACTGGTGATAACCAGCGCAACATCCCTGGGTACGTCTGAAGACACCGACAAAGGGGTATACCTCAAGCCCGATCAGATGCCGGTTTACGATGGGCTCGGATCGCTGGCCGATTTTCGCACAGACGTGATGGGCAACATCCAATACCCGGGCGAGGCCAGAGAAAAGGAGATTGTTCAGGGACTTTGCTTTTTTCGCGGACTTTTCTATTCATTGCCGGCAGGGAAGCCGACTTTTGAAGGTTGCCCAAACGGAGGGGGTGAAGAGACAGACATAGGGGATGCAGTTACAGACGATAAAGCGGGCATCAGAAGAGCGTTTGCCAGGTTTAATGGTGAAGGTTCTTTCCATGCCAGCGATTAAGCCGTTTACGGGCATGGCGAAGTTCTTTCTCACCTTTGTCGGTCAGATAAAGCATCCTGCCATTTTGAGGATCCGCCCCTACATAACCTTCCTCAAACAGTTGTCCGACAGTATATTGAGCAGCCTTACGGGCTTTGCTTCCATCGGCCATTCCCAGGGCCTGAAGCTGAGGGATCTGTTCAAAGTCGAGGGAAAGGACGGCTTCCTGGTAGAGTTGTTCGCGGGTGCGTATTTTTCCCCGGTCTATTTCGGCGAGGAACCAGCGGGTCATGTGCTTATGGCGGTGTTTTTCAAAAAACTGGAACCCATAGGCCGAAAGGTCGATTTGACCTTCTTTGCGCTGGCGCAGCATATCGAGCAGCAAGTCAAGGGCCCCTTTGAGGATCATCAGGGCGATGGCCACCCCGATGATCAGATCGAGCAGAGGCCAGCCGAGCCATGAGGCAAGGAAGCTGACGCCAACACCTGCGGCCACCAACAGGTGATTGCGCGAGTCAATCGATTGGGCAATGATGGGCATCGAACCGGCCGCTACCCCGGTATAGCGCTGATAAATATACAAAACAGCCGACAGAAAAGCCGAAGCCCCCACCGCCATCAGGGTGATCCAGTCAGGGCGCATAGTGGCTCCGCCGGCAAACCGGCTAATCGACTCCCACATGGCATATCCCCCGGTGAGGACCATAAAAAACAACAGAATAAAGGCAGCGATCTGCTCCCGTCCGGCGCGGATACCCACATAGACGATCACACTGGAGAGGGCGTCCATCATGGTGTCCAGGGCATCGTTCAGCAGGGCCACTGACCCCGAAAGCAGGGCGGCGGGCAACTTAATCAGGCTCAACAGCAGGTGGGCCAGAAAAGTGATGCGCGAAACAGCCTGGGGTTGCATCAAACGCCGGAAATTGCTGCCCGCACGTTTGATCTCATCCAGCATCTTCTCCGCCTCCTTGCGCCCCTTATCAGTTAACTCCCATTCATGGCGGGTTTCATCATAAACGGCCCACCCGGCCCGGTGCATCGCCTCAAGACTGGGGCGGATGAAAGCATGCCGCCGGTCTTTACCCATGGAAAAAGGAGTAAAGAAAAAACCAAATCGACGGGCCATAATGCGGAAATGCTCCCCGATCTGCTCCTCCGTTTTGGCCCCGTCAATCAAGGCCGAGGCTACGGCCCAACGCTGACCGTAATCGCCCCCGTGTTTTGCTGCAGCCATGTGAGAAATTTATAGAAGGACAAATCATAAACAGAAGGCCGGACCCATAAAGATATATGATTCATCCTTGTGAAAAACCTGTTATTCAAAGGTAAATATTTTATTCCACTTTGGAGGCATCCTTAAAAGATGAAAAACAGGTTCCCCGGTCTTAGATCTTAATTTACCCTTTTGGAAAGTGCTACACCGATAACACCTACCAAAGGACTAAGAAAAAGGCTTAATAAAAAACCACCCCAGAATCCAATATTTCTGCTTTTTCCTGCAGCCCCAACCAAAATGGAAAGGATCAACCATAATAAAAAATAACCCATAACTATTACTTTTTTCATTTAACAATTAAAGATGCTTCATGCTATAAATGCTTGCAGAGCAACTGGTATAAAGCATTTTTATGTCAAAACAAAACTAACGGAGCCTCCTGTCAATTTGTGTCAGGCCAGCAAATTATTGCGGGCAATCTTTTCCTTCAGGAAATCATAAGAGACACGCATGCTTTGCTGCTTATAAAGGCTTTGTTGTGAATTTCAATCCTTGTTCTGCTGGAAATAGCATTGAGAGATTCAGCGTTATTCGATTTGCCTAATTTCTGATTGAGTTTCAATCCTTGTTCTGCTGGAAATAGCATTGAGAGAATGGATCACTTATGGATCCACAGTGGATGCCCAAGTTTCAATCCTTGTTCTGCTGGAAATAGCATTGAGAGTTCGAAGGTTTTTACAAGAACTATGAACGAGCTTATTGTTTCAATCCTTGTTCTGCTGGAAATAGCATTGAGAGCATATAATGTCCCCGTATTGGTGTTGGCAGGTACTGGTTTCAATCCTTGTTCTGCTGGAAATAGCATTGAGAGCTGGACAA